>BNJU01004365.1_pt1 | contig 93436 bp, 105 predicted proteins | sample 8539281 | NCBI WGS metagenome assembly BNJU01 (sample SAMD00202456, study PRJDB9452) | human saliva metagenome | isolation source: human saliva | place: Japan
AAAAATATTAGACAAAATAGACCTGATGACCAAAAAGTTACTGTTGAAGAAATGGAAAGTTTAACAGAGATTATCTATTTTCTTAAAAGAAGATGGAAGTGCTGATTTTAGGAAAATGCAAAAATACTCTATACTTGGAGTACCAACAAGTTTAGCAGGAACAAAGACTTTAAATTTGCTGTTACAAGAGGCATGAAAAAGCATTAAAGGTTTAGAATATGCAAAATCTTAAAAAGTTAAAATTAAACGAAAAATGAAAATTTCAGATATTACACCACTTAAAGATTTAACTAAATTAGAATACTTAGACTCAAAAGAAATAGAATTGTTGATATTAAACCATTAGAAAAATTAACAAATCTTAAATTTTAAAAATTATACAACAATTTAATTGAAGATATATCACACTCTTTCAAATTTAACAAATTTCACCAGGATTAGATTTGAATATAATGTTACGGTTGGTAGATGAGAGTCACAAAATAATATCTAAAGGAATTACTAATATTTCTGCTGAAGAATTTGAAAAATTAACATCTTAGATTTGTTCTGCTAATAGAATTGAAGATGTTTCAATAATCAAAGATCTGATAAAATTGAACACTTAGATATTTCAGAAACTAGAGTTAAAATTATGGAAGGGCTTGGAGATTATCTTGCAAAAAGACTTGGAGATGCTTTTAAACGAAGGCATTGGAAGTATGCAATTTTCAGGACAAACTGTAGATTTTGGAAAAACTGTTGAAGTAAATGATACTGTTTTTGTTACACCTTTCAAGGGAATAAAAAGAACTTGGAGAAGCTTTTAGAGAAAGTTTTGGTGCAGAAGAAGCTTTAAATCATTTAGCGAAATTTCAACTGGAAAAAGAAGGAATAGAAGTAAGTTATGATTTAGATTCAAATACGATAACTCTAAATATATCTGATGATGTTATTGCAGAAAATAAAGGAAAAGAATTAGATTGAATTTAAAAATGTCATTAGATGAATATACTCGACATTAAAAGAATGGTAAACTAAATTTAATGCTGACTGAAGAAATTGTTTCTGATGAGTATAAAGATTTTTATTTTGATTTGTTTATAAGTATAGTAAAAGTTTCATAAGAAGATATGTAAATTTAACAGATGAAGCAAAATAAACTTTTTAACGAAAAATCAAACCTAAGAAAGATAAAATTTACTAAAGAAGATATGAAAATGTTGAAATCTTTGTTGTTGCAGATAAGAATGTTACTGATAAAAATGATAGAACCTTTTAAAAATATTCTAAGAATTTAGAGGAGTTTAAGGTAGAATTAAATAAATCTAACTTAACTAGAAGTGTAAATAACTTTGATTTTGTCTAAAACATCAAAAATTAAAACAATTTATTTATCAAAAATCAAGATTATAAACATGCAAAAAGAAATATTTCCAGAAAATATAGATTTTTCAAAATGAATCTTTAGAAAAAGTTATTATTTCACAAACAAATTTAAGTGGTATTAAAGCTTTTTGAAAAATTAAAATTAAAGCAATTAAGCTTGCAAAGATAATGGAGATTATTGATATAACACCTATTAAAGATATGGAAACTTTAGAAAGATTGGATTTAGATAATAAAATAGTAAATTTACCTACTTATCAAAAATTACAAAGATTAATTACTCTATATCTTAGAGATAACAAGTTATCAGATATCTCTAATCTTTGAAGAACTAAAAAATCTTAGAAGCTTTGACATCTTAGAAATAATAAGATATCAGATATTTCAAGTTTAGAAAAACTACCAAAATTTCTACTAGACTATATATCGATAAAAATGAAAATCTAAAAATTATATTAAGAATATTAAAAATCTTAATGGAATAAATACTTTATTTGTTGACGAAATCACAAAGGAAGATTTTGATTGGCTAAAGACATTTTCAACTAGAAGTGCTTAATGCAACTGAAAAACGAAGATAGAATTAGAATGTTCAATTTTTGAAAAATTGGAAATCCCAGTTAAAGTTAAGAAAAATGATATAAAAAGATGGTTTTATAGAGATAGATAATCTGTTAAAAGATTGGAATGATATGTCTATTGAAGCCACAGATGATGAATCAGGAAAGAATCCAAATCTAACTTTTTGAGTCAGATAAAATAAAATAAAAGTTCAAGATAAAATGAGTTCAGCTGAAACTTATGATATTTATGTTGAAAACTATGAAGTTGAAGGGTATGGAGATTATAGTCAATCACCATCAATTTCTGGAAAGATTGTTTTAAATATGAAAAATCTTCAGAATAAAGAATATGGCGAGACTACTAGTCTCCTTTTGTTTTTACTGTTATAAAAATAATTTTGTGATATAATAACATTAATTTAATTATCAAAAATATATTATAATAAAATATAATATAATTTATATTTAGAAAATAGGAGGAAAATTGTTAGAGATTATTTTCAAATTCTTTAGATGAATGTGATAATTTTCTAAAAGATTTTCAAAAACATTAAAAACGGAGATGTAATTTCCTTAATTGGTGATCTTGGAGCTGGGGAAAAACTACTTTGACTAAATTTTTAGGGTAAGAATTTAGGAATTGAAGAAGATATTACTTCACCAACTTTTAATTTAGTTAATTTATATTCTGAAAAATTTGAATTTAATCACATGGATTCTACAGAATTGATTCTCCAGAAGAACTTTACCAAATAGATTATGAAAATTACTTTTATCCGAGACGGAGTTACTGTGATTGAGTGGGCAGAAAATGGAGGATATTTACTTCCTCAAAAATTTAATTGAAAATTGAAATTTTAAAAATTTCTGAAAGCTCTAGAAAAATAGTGATAAAGGAAATAATAAAAGAGAAATGGAAATTATAGAGGGATTATAATGAAAATTTTAGCGATAGATACGTCAACAACTCACAGTTCATGTGCGGTTATGGATGACAATAACATTGTTGGAGATTTTAGCATAAATCAAAGTATGAGTCATAATGAGATTTTACTTGTTATGGTTGATGAAATGCTTAAAAAAATTAAATATTGATATAGAAGATATAGATTTATTCGTTGCTGTTACTGGACCTGGATCTTTTACAGGAATAAGAATAGAGGGTTACGGTTGTTAAGGCATTAGCTATGGCTTTAAATAAACCGATAGTTGCTGTAAATACATTGGAAGCTCTTTCTTTTGGTGTGTTTTTCTGACAAAAAGAAAATTCCTTTGATAGATGCAAAGAGGTGAAAGAGTCTATTATGGAGTTTATGAGGAATAAATAATGAAAATATAGTTGCACCTGCTCTTTTGACTATTGATGAACTTTTAGAAGAATTCTCAAATAAAGGTGAATTTGTATTTGTTGGTGATTGTGTTAATCTCTACAAGGATAGAATTTTAGAAAAACAAAAATTTTGAAATTACTCCTGCTTGTTTAAATAGTTGCATTTCAAAAATGCATGTGTTATAGGGAAACAAAAATATGAAAGAGGAGATATTTCAGACTGTTTTTAGTTTGAGTCCTGAGTATGTTAGACTTTCGCTAGCACAAAGAGATTTGGAGAATAAAGGTAAGTAGATGATTTCATACAGATACTGCAGTAAGTAATGATGTATTTGATATTTTAAATTTTGATAAAGAGTATTTTTCTAATAATTTTGATGAAAAATTTTATATCGAATATATTGAAAAATAAGAAAGTATTAGTAGCAAAAGAGAAAGATGTTGTAGAGTTATGTTTTATTTAATCAAATTTTTGATGAAGCAGAAATCTATAAAATTAGTTTCAAAAAGATTTTAGAAACAAACAAATAGCTTATAATCTCATTGAATTTTTAATAAAAGAATTAAAGTTAAGAGATGTTTCTAAAATATTTTTAGAAGTACGAGAAAACAATATACCTGCAAAGAAATTTATACAAAAATGTGGATTTGTAGAAATTAGAAAAATTGTTGACTATTATAATAATCCAAAAAGAAAATGGAATTATGATGTTAAAAAGAGGTAGTTTAATGAAAAGATATTAAAATAATGGCAATAGAAAGCAGTTGTGATGAAACAAGTGTTGCTGTTGTAAAAATGGTAGGGAAGTTATTTCTAATATAATTTCTTCTCAAATAGATATGCATAAAAATTCGGCGGAGTTGTTCCAGAAGTAGCTAGTAGAATGCATTTAGAAGTTATTAATAATATAGTGAGAGAAGCTTTTAGATGAGGCTAAAATTACTATAGAAGAAATAGATGCTATTGCTGTAACTAAAGGTCCTGGACTTGTAGGAGCTTTACTTGTTGGAATTTCTGAAGCAAAGGCTTTTATCATATGCTTGTAAAAACCTTTAATAGGAGTTAACCATATGAAAGGTCATATTTGTGCTGCATTATAACTCATAAAGAATTAGAACCTCCATTTATATGTCTTTTTAGTATCGGAGGACATACTTATCTTGTGCATGTTAAAGGTTATAATGATATGGAAGTTATAGGAAAGACAATTGATGATGCTTGTGGAGAAGCTTTTATGATAAGGTAGCAAGATGCCTTGGAATGAATTATCCAGGAGGTCCAGAAGTTGAAAAACTAGCAAAAACTTGGAAATGAAGAAGCTATAGATTTTTCCTAGAGTAATGCTTGATAAAAAATAGTTATAACTTTAGTTTTAGTGGCTTAAAAACAGCAGTTCTTAACTATTTAAATAGTAAAAACAAAAATGAAGAAATTTCAAAAGAAGATGTCTGTGCTAGCTTCCAAAGAGCAGTTTTCGACGTTCTAATCTACAAAACAGAAAGACTTATGAGAGAAAAACTTAGATAAACTTGTAGTTTCAGGTGGAGTTTCAGCTAATAATACATTAAGAGCAGAGATAGAAAAATGTGTGAAAAATAATTTCAAATCATATTTTCGTCAAAAATACTTTGTACAGATAATGCTGCGATGATAGCATCTTCTGGCTATTATGAGTATATTTCAGGGATTAGAAGTGATTTAACTTTAAATGTTGAACCTAATTTAGAATTGTAAATTTCACAAAAATGTAAAAGTGTTGACAACTAAAAATAAAGTGTATAATATTCGAGTAACTGTTTTGAGAAATGCATTTTTAAAAAGAGTTTGAATTCAAAAATCAAAAAGTATTGACAAATAGTTAGTTATGGTATATAATTATTAGGCAGTCAATTTTTAATACAGAGATTGATTGATAAGGCCCCATGGTCAAGCGGTTAAGACATCGCCCTTTCACGGCGGTAACCCGGGTTCGAATCGGTGGGGTCACCACTTTTATTTAGTAGGTTTGTGGTTATATTTGGGCGCATAGCTCAGTTGGGAGAGCATCTGCCTTACAAGCAGGGGGTCTAGGTTCGAGCCCTCATATTGCCCACCAAATATGGCCTGGTAGTTCAGTTGGTTAGAATGCTAGCCTGTCACGCTAGAGGTCGTGGTTCGAGTCCCATCCAGGTCGCCACTAATATGCTGGTAGCTCAATTGGTAGAGCAACTGACTTGTAATCAGTAGGTTGAGGTTCAAGTCCTCCCACCAGCTCCAATCTACTTTATGTGGGTTATAGGAGGAGTTCCCGAGTGGCCAAAGGGACGGACTGTAAATCGCTAGCTGCGCTTTCAGTGGTTCGAATCCACTCTCCTCCACCAATTTAATTTTTGTTAAGACCATAAAGTTTGAGATTATATGCGGGTGTAGCTCGGTGGTGAGCCCCAGCCTTCCAAGCTGGTTGCGAGGGTTCGATTCCCTTCACCCGCTCCATTTTGCACCTATAGCTCAGCTGGATAGAGCAACGGACTCTCAAATCCGTGTGCCAGAGGTTCGAATCCTCTTAGGTGCGCCAACTTTGGGGAGTATAGCCAAGTCGGTGAAGCACCAGACTTTGACTCTAGCATTCCGCAGGTTCGAGTCCTGCTACCCAGCCAATTTTATGATTCATTAGCTCAGCCGGTAGAGCACCTGACTTTTTAATCAGGGTGTCCGGGGTTCGAATCTGATGGATCACCATTCATGGGAGAGGTATCGAAGTGGTCATAACGAGGCGGTCTTGAAAACCGTTTGGGTTCACGCCCACGTGGGTTCGAATCCCACCCTCTCCGCCACAATGGAGAAATACTCAGTGGCTGAAGAGGCTCCCCTGCTAAGGAGTAGATCCTTTACGGGATGCGAGGGTTCAAATCCCTCTTTCTCCGCCAATAATTTGGGCCTTTGAGCTCAGTTGGTTAGAGCGCCCGGTCATAACCAGTAGGTCCCGAGTTCAAGTCCCTGAAGGCCCACTAAAATTATCTGCAGATATTTCTTTTTAGAAATATCTCTTATTTTATAGAGCTAAAATAAAGGATTAATATTGTAGGGTATAGTTCAACGGTAGAATGTCGGTCTCCAAAACCGCTGATGAGGGTTCGATTCCTTCTACCCTGCCATTTACATAATATGCCCGAGATAGCTCAGTCGGTGAGAGCAGAGGACTGAAAATCCTCGTGTCGGTGGTTCGATTCCGCCTCTGGGCAACCAGATCTGTAATTCGAGAAATCTGTTACGGATTGCTATTATTCCTGCGAGTGCAGGATGCTCATTTTAGAAGAATATATTAAGCCCAGATAGCGAAAAGTCGGTATAAGAGAGTGGCAAAAACAACGAAGTTGTTTTTGAGGCAATATCTTAGTCTAGTACGAAGCACGAGAAGATGAGTTAAGAAAAACTAAAATAATGAAAATCTTAAAAAGTAAGTAAAATTGAATTGTTAAAAATAATTATCATCTGGAAGAGTCAGAGGACTGAAAATCCTCGTGTCGGTGGTTCGATTCCGCCTCTGGGCACCAGATCTGTAATTGAGAAATCTGTTACGGATTGCTATTATTCCTGCGAGTGCAGGATGTCTATTTTTAAGTGAAAATTTTTGGTATAATATTAATAGCAAGTAAAAGGAGGGATAATAATGGAATTAAATGAAAAATTATTGATTTACTAAAAATCTTCAGAACCTCTTAAAAGTGGAGAAACTTTCCGAAAGATTAGGAGTAGATAAGGCTGAAGTAGATAAAGTTTTAAAAGAAATTAAAGGCAGAAGAAAAAGTTATTTCACCAAAGAGATGTTATTATTCTGTTGAAAAGTAATTAAAAGATGTTAAATTTATTTTATTAAAAAGAATGCTCTTATGTAAGGAGTGTTCTTTTTTTATTTAATTTTTGTTTTTTTATAAAAATATAAATATTGTTAAAATTTCAATATTGACAATTATTATTAATTGATATAAAAATATTTTTGTTAGTTTATGCTAATTTTTATTTTTATTAGGAGGAATTATATGAAAATTTTTAAGAAAATCATATCTTTTGTGGTATTTTTGTTCTTTGATTTTTACAAGTTTTAGTGGTGTTTTTGCTACTGAAAGTAAGTCTTTAGATTTTTCAAAAAGATAGAAGAGTTAAAAGATTACAAAGATGATGATTTTTGTCGATGCAATTATCAAATTGAAAAACAAGTTGATGTTTCAAAAATTAAAGATGCTGTTAAAAAGAAAAATGTTAATGCATCTAAGGAAGAAATTCAAAATGAGATAAGAAAGGATATGGTAGATAAGTCTATAAAAGTTAAAAGAAGATAGTCAAAAAGTCTATTATAGAAATTCTTGAACATTCTAAAAAGATGGTAATGTAAAGAATTATCAACAATTTTTATTATAAATTGTATAAATGTAGTTTGTAAAAGAAGTTTTGGTTAAGATTTCAAAAAGGTCTGATGTAGAAAAGATTTGTATTAATAAAAAGTGAAGATGCCAAAGCTTCAAAAATAATATTCCAGAAGATAGAGAAGCTTTTATCTAGTGTAGAAAAAAAGCATGTTCCTTGGAATTTAAAGATGATTAGTGCAGATAAAGCGCAAAAGAAGCTCAAAATTTTAATAACGATGTTGTTGTTGCGATAATTGACTCCGGTGTTGATGTAAGTCATCCGGCTATTAAAAATAATTATAGAGGAAATGATAAAAATCTTAAAAGATATTCTTGGTATAATGTTGTAAATGAAAAGACTGGAGATAAAGAAGAACCTTATGATGATAGGGGACATGGAACTCATGTTTGTGGAACTATCTTGGGTCAAAAGAGAAAACTCTCTTTTAGGTGTGTGTCCGTATGCTAAATGGATTGCTGTAAAAGTTTTTGATTCAAATGGTGAAACAGATAATGCTAAGCTTTTTAAAAGCGGGTGAATGGATTATAGCACCTAAAGATGAAAATGGTATATCTCATCCGGAAATGCTCCAAAGGTTGTAAATAACTCATGGGGTGGTAATTCAACAGATGGATTTTTATCAAGATATGGTTAAAAAATGGAGAGATGCGGGGATTTTTCCTGTATTTTCAGCTGGAAATGTAAGTCAATTTAATGATGGTGGGGATAATTCTATAGGAACACCTGCTTCATATCCACAAGCTTATGTGGTTGGAGCTATTAGAAAAGATGAAATAGTTGCAAAAATTTTTCTTAGAGGTAAATCTGACTATACAGAAAAATTTTAAGCCGGATATTGTTGCACCTGGAGTTAATATTTTATCTTCAATTCCTGGAGGTAACATACAATTTATACAGGAACATCTATGGCAAGTCCTCATGTTACAGGTGTTGTTTGTTTAATGCTTAAAGCTAATCCAAATTTAAGTGTTGATCAAATTGAAAAGATTTTAAACGAAACTGCAACACCTTTTAAAAGATGATTACTATACAACTACTCCAAATCATGGTTATGGGCATGGAAAAGTTGATGCTCTTAATGCAGTTAAGCTTTCTATCGGTCAAAAAGGGAAAAGATATAGACATTTCAAATATGAAAAGTATTATCAGGGCGTATTATTACAAAATGGAACAGATAATGAAAAAAACCGATTATAAATCATAGTTCTATGAATAAGATTTTTACAACATACAAAACAACTTTTTGATGCAAATGTAAAAGATAATATGGAATTGAAAAGTGTAAAACTTTATTTAAATATTAATAATGAATATAAACCCTACGATATGAAAACTTAAAAAAATGGAAATAATCTTTCAGGTTATTATAGTGTAAATATTCCAGTTGTAACTTTTTAAAAATGTTACAAATGGAAAATATTATATTGAAGCTACAGATATTAACAAAAAGTTACTAAGAGTGATGAATTTTTCATTTGAAGTTCAAAAAGGTGTTGGTATTGGATATGTACAAGATTTTTGAAAAAGATCTTTCAGGTTTTTGAATTGGGTGGACAATCAAAAATTATTTAAATGGGGAAATATTAAAAAGATGAACCAAATAAAAAAATTGATTGGTATAGAAGCGTATAAAACATTCGAGGAAATTCTATTTTTTGTTATGCCACCGATAGATTTAACAAAATGAAACACAAAAATCCTGCTTTGACTTTTAAACATTTTCTATGACCTTGTAATCATGAATATGCATTTTTGATACTGCTGAAGTTTGGATTGCAGAAGCTAAAGAAGATAGTGACTCAGATAATTTAAATTGGGAATTAAAAGAAGTTATAAAAATTCTTCAAAAGAAAAAAATGGCTTGATGAATATATTGACCTATCATCTTATAAGGGTAAAAATTTGTGTAATGTTTGGATTTAGACCTAATGGAGAATATAAAAAGTAGTGGAAATGGTTGGTATATTGATGATATAAAAATAGAACAAGCATCAAAAGAAATACCAGAAACTCCAAGTAAATATTTAAAGTTAAATGATAAGAAAGACGGTAAATTAATTTATACATTTTCTCCAGTAGGAAATGAAAAGATTACATCTTATGAATTATATAGAGCAACAAATGAAAATGGACCTTTTGAACTTATAAAAACTGTTGAAAAAAAGGAGATTATAAAAATGGTTTTGGAAAGTATTCTATTAATTTGACTGACGTTCCAAAACCACAAAAAGGAACTTATTACTATTATGCAGTTGCAAAGATTGGTGAAAACAAAAGTGAACATTCACAAATTTTATCTCATACTTTTACTAAAGGGTAAAGAATTCAAAAGTTTTGATTTTGAAAAAGGACAAGATGGATGGACTAGTATAGAAATGTGATAAAGAAACAAAATGGGATTTTTGGAAAGTTAGAATATGCAGATCAATTTGATACAAACTATAAAAACCTACTATTAATCAATCATTAGGTAAAAATGATGGTATGAATGTTTTTCGCAACAAATTTGAATGATTATAGAAAGCCTAATACAAAAATATTCTTTAGAATCTCCAAGTATGGACTTGTCAACTTTAAAAAGATGCTACACTTTATTACCAAAACTGGTTTAGTTCAAGTGCTAAAAGAAGAAGTGATGATTATGATTCATATAATCAAGATATAGGAGAAGTTTATTTTTCAAAAGATGATGGTAAAACTTGGGATAAAGTTTATACATTTTGATGAAAGTGAAGTAGATAAGCATATAAAAGTGGTCATGGTTTACAAATGGAATTGAAATATCAAAAAGAGTATTTAACAGATAAATTTAAAGTTAAATTTGTTCTTGATACAGGAAGTGATAGTGGAAAAGACAGATCCGGAGCAATGTGGAGGATGGTATATTGATGATGTTACTATAAACACTAAAGATACAAAAAAATAATAATATAATAGAAAAAGTCTCACCATTTAAGCTTTTTAAATATGCAAAGTTTTAAAATGAAAATCAGAAAAAGATATAATTCCATTAGTTGGTAAGATTACAATTAAAGAAAAATGAAAAACTGTTATGACAGAAGTTGGAACAGGAAAATTTAGTATAAAACTTCCGGCTGGTAAATATACTGTAGTAGCTAAAGTGCAGAGGGTTATAAAGATAAAGAAGAAGTTATAGATCTTATAGAAGATGTAAATAAAGATTTTTTATTTAGATACTTTTTAAAAAGCTTCTATATCAGTTAATGTAAAAGATGCTAATTATGATTCAATACAGGAAATGTAAAACTTTATAAAGAAGGAAAAATTAGAAACTATAGCAGAAGAAAGATGGAGAAACTGTTAGATTTACAGATTTAACTTCGAGAATTACACTTTAGTTGCTACTAGTGATGGATATAAAAAGATTGAGAAAAATATTAAAAATTCCTGGAACTGGAACTGTAACTTTATCTTTAGAAAAAGTTTATTCTGAAAAATCAGTTAAATGTAGGTTATACAGATAAAAAAGCAACAAACCTCTCAGGAATGGATTTAAAGGATAGAGCATTTGCAAATAAAATTTCAAATGATAAACCTGTAGATATAAAAAGAAATTTCATATTTATTACAAAAACTAAAGATGTAGATTTAAATAATAGTAAATATAGAATTTCTATTTATGATAAGAATACACAAGATGAACTTCCCTGGTAATATTTTATTTTCAAAAGATTTGACATTTGAAAAGGAAGGTTGGAATAAAGTTGCTATTTCAAATGTCCAAGTAAATGGTGATTATTATATTGCATTTACAAAAACTAGATGGAGAAATTGCACTTGTATGGATGATAGTAAAAGATGGAATTAATTCTTTTCAAATGTTTAATGGAGCTTGGGATGAACCTGAAACTAAAGGAACATATATGATAGGAGCCAAGGTTATTACATTATCTGAAAAATGAAGTTCAACAAGCTACTATTACATTTTGATAAAAATGGTGGTAGTGGAGAAATGCAAGCTGTAAAAAGTAAAAATTAATGAAAATTATAAATTACCACAATGTACATTTACAGCTCCTGAAAATAAAGAATTTTATTGTTGGCAAGTTGAAGGTGAAAATAAAAATGTTTCAGATGATATAGTAGTTAATAAAGATTTAACAATACAAGCTATATGGAGAGATAAGAAAAATGAAAATCCACAAATGGAAAAAAACCGATCCAGTAATGCCAAATCCTTTTATTAGCAACTGCTAGTGTAACAGATTTTACTCATTTTATAACTTATTCTAATGATAACAAATCTGATGAGTATTTAAAATCAGTCCAAAAAGTTATTGTAAATCACAAAGGAAAGATAAGTGAAATAACTGATGTTAAAGGCATTGACTCTACGGACTTTTCTGGAAATAAAATAAAAAGTTACAATTTTCATATACTGAAAAATTAGATAAAATGATACTATAACTATTGTTTCTAGTAAATACAAAAATGTTATTGTAAAAATAACAATGGATAACCTTTTGTAGGAAATGATGTTTATTACTCAATAAAGTGCAAAATGTTGAAGGAGAAAAGATACTTTATAGAGTTACTTTTTGATAAAAACGGTGGTAGTGGAGAAATGAAAGATGTAGAAGTTGGAAAATGGAGGAATTGTGGTTCCAAAATGCGACTTCACAGCACCTTCGGAATGGAATTTGATTCATGGGAATATCTTAACGAAAAAACAGAGATAGGACATAAATATCAAATTTCTAAAAACATAATATTAAAAAGCTCTTTGGAAAGAAAAATTGAGTGAACAAGCTACAATTACATTTGATAAAAATGGTGGTCTAGGAACTATGCAAGAGGTTAAAAATTATTAAAAGAGAAGAGTATGAACTTCCTGTTTGTGAATTTTGTACCTCCAGAAAAATGGAATTTGACGCTTTGGGAAATTGATGGACAAAGACATCTTCCAGGAGAGAAAGTTTCTTTACAAAAATTAATACTATAAAAGCTTTTATGGATTAAAGATGATAAATCAAAGAGCCCTAAAGAACCTTTATTTAGTGAAATTTTATCTGAAAATCCATCGATTAATAAAATTGACTATAAACATTTAATCGGCTATAAAAAAGATGATAGTGAATATATAAATAAAATAAACTTATAACTATAAGAAGAAATGGAAAAGAAATAAAACATTATTTATTTACTAAAAGAAGATGGAAAATATAAAAATCTTGATAAAACTTTAGATAAAACTAAGTATTGTATTTAATGATAAAACTTTCTTTAATAAGATGATGAAATTATCATCAGTGCAAGGGATATAAAGATTTAAAAACTGAATATTGTATCATGCAGATGATATGGTAATGAACGCTCTTATATTTCTACAGAAATTGTATCAACTGTTAAGTTTGAAACTTTGTAGGAAGTAAAATTGATGATCAAATTATAAAAGTTAATCAATTAAGTACAAATAAATTAGCTAAAGTACAAAGATCCTACTAAAGATGTTATACTTTTTAAAGGTTGGTATGAAGATAGTGATTTTTACAAAGAGTTTGATTTTAATAAAAATAATAACAGATACTACAATTTTTGCAGAAAATGGGTTAAAAATACACCATCTGAGAAGAAAATATAGAACTTAAAGTTAAAATGCTTTACAATACATCAACAAGACACATTAGATCTTAAATCATTAATCGTTAAAGCAAAAGATGATAAAATAATGATTTAAAAGAACAAGTTGAAATTATAGATGAAGGTGGATTTAAACAAAGACAAAAGTAGAACATATACAATCACATTTAAATTAACAAATAAAAATGTAAAGTTAGCAAAAACAAAAAGCTACAGTTACAGTTGTAGAAAAAGAAAATTCTACTGTAAATCCAGAAAAGCCTAAACAAGAAGATAAATGGGTTCAAAATGATGATGGAAACATGGACATACCAATCAGCAGATGGAAAAGTAGTTGTAAAAAAGACAGTTGAAATTAATAAATGATGAATGGTATAGATTTGATAAAGATGGAAAAATGGTATCGAATCAATGGTTTGAAGAAAATGAAGATGGTATTATATTGAGCCAAATGGAACAATGTCTAAAAACGAATGGATAATTATTAATGGAGAATGGTACTATGCAAATGCTGACGGTAGAATTTCACAAAATGAATGGGTGTTAGTTGATGAGAATTGGTACTTTGCAAATGCAAGTGGACGTATAGCAGATAGCGAATGGTTCATTGTTGAGCAAAAATGGTATTATGCTGAAAAAGGAGGACTAATCGCACTAGGGTAAAACACTTAAAATCAATAATGTAAATTATACTTTTTGATTCAAATGGTGTAGTTAGTTAAAATAGTAAAAATATAAAAGACTGAGTAAACTGAGCTGAACCCAAAACACGGACAGTTAAATAAATTATTCAAAAGGAATGTATAATCTATAATCAATAGGATACATCCTTTTTAAGTCTCATAATTCTTTTTCAGTATTGTACCATTTAATATACTTTTTCTATATCTGGTAAATCGTATAAGTTTTCCACCTTCGAAAAATTTTTAAGCATAGGTCTTAAAGTGTAATTTTTCATAACTTGTTCTTTTTCAAGTATAGATAGGGTGAAAATTTTTAAAGATTTACTTTCATCTATGTTTTCATCAAAAGAGTTATTAAATCGGCTTGAGCTTTCTTTGTTTTCTTTATCATAAATTCTATATATAATAAATATCTTTCATCTTGTAATTTTAAGTTTTTCTAAATTCAGTTGGCAACATGATATTTTTAGGAAATTTCTATTAAATGTTTTAACAGTATTATATCCAACTGCAAATAGCAATATCAGTTATTTGCATATCTGTTTTTAATAATAATTTTGTTGATTTGTTTATTCTTACAAAATTTAAAAAGTTTTAAAGTCTACATAATAGATAAAATAGTCTATTAACTTCTGTAATTGATATTGAAAAGTCCTTACATACTTTCCAATTTCAATGTCTTATACTTAATTTTTGACTCAAAATTTTAGTATTCATGTAAAATTTTACTCATATTTTCAATTTGACAGATTTGAGAAACTTTTGCTTGAAAGTTTGTCTGTACCTATATTAGGATTTTTGTCCTGTTCTTGCTGCAAATACTTTTTGATAGGTGAGATCTATCTGAAAAATCCAGTTATTTCAGCGATTTTCTTTCAATATCTAAATCTGTATATAGTAACATATCCATTGTCCAATTCTCATCTCATTTATTAGATTATTAAAGAAAGACCTGTTGTTTCTTTTGCATATCTATTTATTGTAGACTCACTCATGAAAAATAGTTTAAATTGATGAAAGTGTTAATTTTTCACTTAAATGAGCATGAATGTATCTAAATATATTAATTTTTATCAAAACTTTTCATCTACTTTTTCTCTTCTTGTTGTTATCCTCTTCGTCTTGCAATCTTCTGTAAGTTATAATTAAGTCATTATTTTATTTAGTACATAAGCAGAAGATATTGGATTTTTCATTTTATATTATATAATGATGAGTCCTCTCAGTTCTTCTCTTAACATATCAAAAACATTAGAAAAATACTTGAATTGTTCAGAAGTACAGTGGATAACGGGATTGTCATAAAATGAGTTTTATTAAACTTAAATTTTCTGCATCGACATTGTAAAATGACTTTATTATTTTGTTAGCACTATCAAAGTTGTATTTAAGAATAAAAATGCGTAGTTTTGATACTTCCACAACTCTATATTCCCAAGGTAAAATACAAACTAAAGTTCTATCTTTTTATTTCGTATATATTATTTTGTATTCTAATCTTAGCAGAACCTATAAGTAAAATCTTGCTGATTGATGAAAAAGTCCTTTTTGTGGGGATGTAATGACTCTCTATCAATACATATACATACTCTCTTCGTTTATATACGAATTAGCTTTGTTTTGTATCTCTATTCCTTTTTGTTTATTCATAAATTCTCCTAAAAAGTTTACTAAATTCAATAACTATATTATAAGTATAAATCATAATCTTTTATATGCAAAGAATATAAAAAGTGTCTTTTTATAAAAATTATAAAAATTCATTATATAAATTATATAAATTTTTAAAATTAGTATTTTTAAACAATTATAATAAATTAAAGGACAAATTAAATGATAAAAGAGTAAAAATAAGTATAATAATAATAAAAATAGCTTAAGTATAAAGTATTTAATTAAATATCTAAAATAATAAATTTTTAGTAATATTTAAAGTCATATTAAAATCAAAGGAATTTTAGGAGTAAAACTTTTTAGATAATTATAGATTTAATATATAAAAATTGTATTATTAATTTGTGAAATGAAAAACAGAAACCAAATATCAAAAGAAATAAATAAAAAGTAATACAAATTTTTATTAAATCAAAGTCCTGAATTTTTAGCAAATATAGTATAATAAGAGTGTGTAGGTGCTTATGAAAGACCAAATATAATTTAAAGGAGAATTGTTATGAGCAAAAAACTTAAGAGGAAGAATTTCCTAACATTATTAGACTTTACAAGTGATGAAATTCGTTACCTTTTAGATCTTTCTAGAAATTTCAAAGATTTAAAGAAAGTGGAACTCCTCACCGTTATTTAGAAGGAAAAATATCGTATTATTATTTGAAAGACTTCAACTAGAACTCGTTGTTCTTTCGAAAGTTGCAGGTATGGACTTAGGTATGGGAGTTACTTACTTGGATCCAGGTTCATCTCAAATGGGTAAAAAGAATCTATTGAAGATACTGCAAGAGTATTAGGAAGAATGTATGATGGTATTGAATATAGAGGATTCAGCCAAGAATTTGAGTTCAAACATTAGGAGAATATGCAGGAGTACACTGTATGGAATGGATTAACTGACAAATTCCACCCAAACTAAATATAGCTGACCTTTTTAACAATTGAAGAAAAATTCGGATACCAGGATTAAACTTTGTATATATGGAGATGCTAGAAATAATATGGGTAACTCTCTAATGATCGCTGCGCTAAGAATAGGAGTAAACTTTACTCATGTGCTCCTAAAGAATTATGGCCAGAAGAAGAATTAAGAGAAAAAGCATTAGAAATTGCTAAAGCAACTCATTGTGCAGTAAGCTTTTGAAGAAGATGTTAGCTACAGGTGCTGATGTAGTTTACACAGACATTTGGGTATCAATGGGAGAACCAGACGAAGTTTGGGCAGAAAGAATTAAATTATTAAAACCATACCAAGTAAACAAAAGAAGTTATGGCAAATGCTAAAGAAAAATGCTATCTTTATGCACTGCTTACCTTCATTCCACGATCAAAACTGTTATCGGTAGAAATTTTTCGAAAAATTCGAATTCCTGAAATGGAGAGTTACTGATGAAGTTATTGAAGGACCTCAATCAGTTGTATTTGATGAGCTGAAAATAGAATGCATACAATAAAAGCTATTATGTATGCTACTTTATGGTAAGAGGTACAAATGGGAAAGAGAATAGTTGTAGCTTTGGGGGTAATGCTTTAGGCAATACCCCTTTTGAGCAATTAGAAAAAGTTAAAATCGCTGCCGATATTATTTCTGATTTAGTTAAAGAAGGAAATGATGTTATTATCGGACACGGAAATGGACCTCAAGTAGGAATGATTAATTTAGCTATGGATTATTCAGCAAATGGAAAGGAAAAAACTCCTTTAATGCCACTTGTTGAATGTGGAGCTATGAGCCAAGGATATATAGGTTATCATTTACAACAAGCTTTAGTCAAGCATTCAAAGAAAAAGGAATAAATAAAACTGCTGTATCTGTTATAACTCAAGTTGAAGTTGACTGAGGATGATAAAGCATTTGAAAATCCAACTAAACCAGTTGGAATGTTCTATACAAAAGAAAAAGCTGAAGAATTAGAAAGAGAAAATGGATTTACTTTCGTTGAGGATTCAGGAAGAGGATATGAAAAAGTTGTTCCTTCACCAAAACCATTACACATTGTTGAAATTGATGCTATTAATAAAATGGTTGAAGCAGGACTTACAGTTATCACTGTTGGTGGTGGTGGAATACCTGTTGTTAATAAAAATGGGAGATTAGTTGGTGTTGATGCTGTAATTGATAAAGATAAATCAAGTGCTGAACTTGCATCAGAATTAAACGCTGATTTCCTTTTAATTTTAACTGCAGTTGATAAAGTTTGTATTAACTTTAATAAGCCGGACCAAAAAGAATTAGACGAAATCCACTGTTGAAGAAGCTAATAAGTACATTGCTGAAGGTCAATTTGCTAAGGGAAGTATGCTTCCTAAAGTTGAAGCTTGTTTAGATTTCGTAAAAGGTGGAGATGATAGATGTGCTATCATTACTTTACTAGAAAAAGCATCAGACGCTGTGTAAAAAGGGTCTTACAGGAACTAAGATAGTTAAGTAGGAGGACGATTTGAATAATATTTCACATAGAACTAGTTTTTGGCTAAAATCGCTCTTTTATTGTAGCTATTTTATAGGAGACATCCCTTACAGTAGATTAAGAGTGCAGCTGATGTATTTAAACCTAATTTTTCTATTAGGTATAAGATTTACTATAGCGAATTATCCTTGCAGTAATTTTTCATAAAAAGTTATTTAAAGCAGAAAGAGTTAGTAGCTGGTGCTATTATTGGGGTATTTTATTTGTTGCATATTCTAGTCAAACTCTTGGAGTTACATTCACAACTCCAGGACATAGCGGATTTTTGTCAGCATCTTATTGTGTAATCGTGCCATTTTTATATTGGATTACAAACAAAGTTAGACCTGATAAATTCAATGTATCTGCAGCGATATTCTGTATTATAGGAATCTTTTTATTGCTATGGCAGGAGAGAGTGGTTCATTTTCTTTAATTCAAGTATAACTGCAATTTATGGAGATGCACTTGCGCTTTTAAGTGGACTTTTATTTGCATCTCATATCGTTATGGATTACAAAATTAGGAGTTGGAAAAAGATCCATTTGTTCTAACAATAATGCAATTTTTAGTTGCTGGTGTTTTATCTTGGATAACTACATTTGCTTTTTGAAAATAATGCTGGAATGCAAATTACTTTCAGACCAATGCTTGAAGTATTATATCTTTCTGTAATGTGTGCAGCAGTTGCTTTATTATTACAAAATTTAGGACAAAAATATACAGATCCAAGTGAGTGCTGCTATCATTTTAGGTTGTGAGTCAATCTTTGGTGTTGCATTACCAGTAGCTCTTGGAATAGAAAGTTTAACTGTTAAATCAGTTATTGGTTTTGTTTTAATTTTTATTGCTATAATAATTTCCAGAAACAAAATTATCTTTCTTATTTAAAAAGAAAACTGAAGAAGTAGAAAATAAAATTTAGAAGTCTTATGACTTCTATTTGATCATTTTTATTGACTTTACTACTCTGTATGCTAGTATAAGGAATAAGAATAATTGGTTTCAATGAGGGGCATCTGAAAATATACATTAGCAATAATTTGTGAGAAATTCGTATATCATTTAGGTAAAAATTTACTCCATGTAGTTCTTTGCCCTGTGAAAATTGCTTTGAATTTAGAAAATTTATATAAAAATTTAGATAAAATTAAAGATTTATCTAAAAATTGAAATGGTAACAAGAGTTTAGGATAAACTGAAAATAAGTAGTATTTTAAAAGGGTATTAAGTCTTTTGTTTTATAGGAGATATTATGGATTTTGAACAAATTATAGAACAAGACATTCTGTAAGAGCATATACAGATATAGAACAAAAATTTGATTGATGAAATTAATTTAGATATAGAAGAATATAATAGTTTAGCTAATTTGAATATTCAATTTATAACAAATGAGCCTGATGCTTTTGGAAAAACATTTTAGCGAATTTTGGTAGATTTAAAAATGTTAAAAATTATATTGCTTTGATTGGAAAAAAATGTGATAATCTTGATTGAAAAATTGGATATTTTGGAGAAAAAGCTAGTTTTAAAAAGCACAAAGTCTAGGACTCAACACCTGTTGGGTTGAGTGGAACTTTACAGTATAGTAGATACAAAATAGAAAAAGACGAAAAACTTATATGTGTTATTGCCATGGATATCAGCGAAACAAATGGTAGGTTAGAAAGCTTAAAAGTGTTTCTTCTGTTGCTATAAGTGACGTAGAAATGTCAGATTGGTTTTTAAGAGTATTAAATTTGCCTTGCTTGCTCCAACTGCATTGAATCAGCAAAGATATATAATGGTTTAAAGAATGATAAAGTTGAGATAAATTCAAAAAGTGGTTTTTTACACAAAAGGTCGATTTGAGGATAATTAAATGCCATTTTTGAATTAGGAGCTGATAAAACATTATTGTTTTGAATATTAGGAGGAAATATGTTTGGTCTTGATACATTTTTAATATTAAATTGTATAATATATAGTTAGTAGTTTTGAAAAAGATAATTTTGCTGAAAATATAGTCAGTAAAAGCATGTTTGAAATTTCAGATTTATTAGAATACAAAACTCTTTAGAATTTTTCCAGCGAAATAAACGAAGATGAGTTTTCTATGTATAAATACAATTAGAAGAATAAAGAATTATATGAAAAATTAAAATAGTAGATGTGGATAATTCTGTCTATGGAAATATTTCAGGAAGTGATAGAGTTGTAAATGTAACATTTTTGTATCAAGATAATTTGATTATTGTTTACAAAGGTACTGCAGGAGATTTTGAGTGGAAAGATAGCATGGAAGGAACTTATAACATTTCTGACACAAAACAACAAAGGATGGCTTCAAGCTATTTTGATGAAATTGTTGAAAAATTTAAAGATGTTAAAAAGTATATGTTTCTGGCCATTCTAAAGGGTGGAAATAAATCACAATATATAGGTGTTTTTAAGAGGAAATATGTCAAAACTTGAAAGAGTACTATTCCTTTGATGGACAAGGCTTTAATAGTATATTTTAAAGAAATACAATAAAAGAAATAGAAAACAACAGGCATAAAAATCTTTAATATTTGTAACGAATATGACTATGTAAATATTCTTTTTATTCTCTATAGCAAATAAAATATTTATTAAATCTACAACTAATATTGGAAATGATGATGACAGACAATCTAAACTTAAACATAGATTTGAGGTTTTCATTCTCCTTATTCAATGTTTAAAAACGAAAATGGAATATTAATTTTTAAATGAAGTTACTGAACAAAGTGATATTATGAAAAACTTCGAAAACTATTTGAATATTATAATACAAATATGGAAATTGAAGATAGCAAAATTTATGTATTATAGAATGTCGCTGTTATGATGGAAAGTGGAAGTGAAGTGTTTGGAGAAGATATTCCTACACATAAAAGGATTTTAAAAGATTTACAAATCTTACAAAGGAATATACAAAACATGAGAACAATTGAGTTTTTCAGAAATAATGACTTTGTTTAAACCTATATTATCAGATATTAGTTCGATTTTAATAAAAAGGAAAATTGGAATAATAAAATTAGAATAGAAAATAATTATTTAAGGAGATGATCTCTTTCTTTTTGAATTTTCTAAAAATAGCCATAAAAATGTTGACTTTTGTATATATAAATGATAAAAATATGTAGGTACATTTAATAATGTATAGTTATGTGCATTTTAGAAAAATAATTAAGGAGGTGAAGAAATGCCAACTATTAGCAGTTAATTAAACAAGGAAGACAAAAAGCATAACTAAATCAAAAGCACCAGCATTAAGTTTCAATTTTAATACACTTAAAAGAGAAGTACTGCTGAGTGAATCACCACAAAAAGAGGTGTATGTACAGCTGTAAGAACTGTAACTCTAAAAACCTAACTCAGCGTTACGTGAGGTTGCAAGGTTAGATTAACAAACGGAATGGAGTTGCAGCTTATATTTCCAGGTATAGGTCATAACCTTCAAGAACACAGCGTTGTGCTTATTAGAGGGGGAAGAGTAAAAGGACCTTCCAGGGGTTAGATACCACATTATCAGAGGATACATTAGATACCGCTGGGGTAGCCTAACAGAAAAACAAGAAGATCTAAATACGGAGCTAAAGAGACCTAAATAATTAAACTGATGTGGCGAAATGTTTTTATTAATAAGAGTTTAACTTTATAATACATACATTTGTGTGCTTATCAGCAAAGAAAAATCGCTGAGTACCAGTGATACTACTAATATAGTAAGGAGGAAGAAAAGGTGCCAAGAAAGGACATGTTCCAAAGAGAGAGGTAATGCCAGATCAATTTACGGAGATGTGGTTGTTACTAAACTTATAAACAACATCATGCTTGACGGAGACTGCTCAAGCAATAGTTGACGGTGCATTTGAAATCGTAAAAAGAAAAACTGGCGAAGAACCAACTAGAGTTTTCGAAAAAGCTTTAGAAAATATCATGCCTGTTTTTGAAATTAAAAGCAAGACGTATAGGTGGGGCAACATGCAAGTGCCTATTCGAAGTTAGACCTGAAAGAGAGACAAACTTTAGGTTTTAAGATGGTTAGTAACTTACTCTAGAAATAGAGAGAAAAACTATGAAAGAAAGACTTGCTAAAGAAATTCTTGATGCTGTTAATAACACTGGATCAAGTGTTAAGAAGAGAGAAGACACTCATAAGATGGCTGAAGCTAACAAGGCTTTTGTGCATTATGGATTCTAATATAGGATTTTTATTTAAAAGGAAAGGGAAATGCTATTGTGGTAAGACAATATTCACTTGAAAACACAAGAAATATTGGTATAATGGCGCATATCCGATGCTGGTAAAACAACAGTAACTGAAAGAATGCTTTATTATACAGGAAAGATCCACAAAATAGGTGATACTCATGAAGGTGCTGCACAAATGGACTGGATGGAGCAAGAAAAGAGAAAGAGAGTATCACTATTTGTTCAGCTGCTACTACATGTGTGGAATGAATGACAAAATTAGCATCATTGACACTCCAGGACACGTTGACTTTTACGAGAAGTTGAAAGATCTTTAAGAGTTCTTGACGGCTCAGTTGCACTTTTTGATGCAAGAGCGGTGTAGAACCACAATCAGAAACTGTTTGGAGACAAGCAGACAAATATGGCGTACCACGTATTTGCTTTATAAATAAAATGGATGCTACTGGAGCTAACTACTATGACTCTATCGAAACTGATAAGGATAAGTTAAGCTAATCAGTACCTGTTCTAAAATTCCTATTGGAGCTGAATCAGAATTTGTAGGAGTAATTGACTTAGTTTCAATGCACGCTATTATTTATAAAAAGTGACTTGGGTACAGATATAGACGAAACTGATATTCCAGATGCTTACAAAGATAAAGCCGAAGAATATCGTCAAAACTTATGAGCATTAGCTGAAACAGATGAGTTTATTATGGAAAAATATTTGGAAGGATGCAATTTCTCCATCTGAATTAAGAGAAGCTATTAGAAAGAGCTACTATTAGTCTATCAATAAAACCCAGTACTTTGTGGATCAGCTTATAAGAGACAAAGGGTTCAACCTTTATTAAATGCTATCGTAGATTACATGCCATCACCATTAGACATTCCCTGCAATTGAAGGTGTTGATGATAATGAACAAGCAGTAGAAAGACATGCATCAGATGATAGACCTTTCTCAGCATTAGCATTTAAAATTGTTGCTGACCCATTTGTTGGAAAGCTTGCATATTCAGAGTATACTCAGGAACTTTAGAATCAGGTTCTTATGTATATAACTCAACAAAAAGGCAAAAAGAAAAGAATTGGTAAATTCTTATGATGCATGCTAACAAGAGAAGAAGTTGATAGTGTTTCCAGCTGGAGACATCGCTGCAGCGGTAGGTCTTAAAGATACTACAACTGGAGATACTCTTTGTATATGAATAGCCATGTAATTCTTGATGGAATTCCCAGAACCAGATTTCTGTTGCAATAGAACCAAAAAACAAAAGCATCTCAAGAAAAATGAGTATAGCTTTACACAAATTAGCTGAAGATAGACTGCTTTCAGAACTTATACTGATGAAGAAACTGGTCAAACAATTATTTCAGGTATGGGTGAATTACACTTAGAAATCATCGTAGATGAGACTTTTAAGAGAATTCAAAGTAGAAGCTAATATAGGTAATCCACAAGTTTTCTTACAGAGAATCAATTTCTCAAGGTGCAGAAGCTGAAGGAAAATACATCAGACAATCTGGTAGTGAGTGGACAATACGGACACTGTAAAATTAAAATTGAACCTCAAGAAGCTGGTAAAGGCTTTGAGTTTGTAAAATAATATCGTAGGTGGAGCTATTCCAAAAGAATATATCAGACCTGTTCAAAAGGTATTGAAGAAGCGACTCAAGCTGGGGTACTAGCTGGATATCCAGTTTTAGATGTTAAAGTTACTTTATATGATGGTTCATGACCACGAAGTTGACTCATCTGAAATGGCATTCAAGATTGCTGGTTCAATGGCATTTGAGACAAGCAGTATCAAAAAGCTGCTCCGGTTCTATTAGAACCAATGATGAAGTTGAAATTACAACTCCAGATGAATATTTAGGAGATGTAATGGGAGACGTTTCATCAAGAAGAGGTAGAATCAAAGGTATGAATCCAAAGAATGGTGTTCATGTACTTGATGCATTTATACCTTGCAGAAATGTTTGGATATGCAACTGACTTAGAAGTAATACTCAAGGTCGTGCAACATATTCAATGCAATTCGATCATTATGAAAAAGTGCCTCAAGCAATTGCTGAAAAAGTAATTGGCGAGAGAGCAAAAAAATAGATTAGGAGGACTTTAGTAAAATGGCTAGCAAAAATTTGAAAGAACTAAACCACACGTTAATATCGGAACTATCGGTCACGTTGACCATGGTAAAACTACTTTAACTGCAGCTATCACTTTAGTATTAAATAAAAGATTTGGTACTGGTGAATTCGTTGATTATGCAAACATCGACAGCTCCAGAAGAAGAAGAGGAATCACTATTTCAACTTCTCACGTTGAATACAGAAACAACAAACAGACACTATGCACACGTTGACTGTCCAGGACACGCCGACTATGTAAAGAACATGATTACAGGTGCTGCACAAATGGACGGAGCTATTTTAGTAGTAAGTGCTGCTGATGGTCCAATGCCTCAAACAAGAGAACATATCTTACTTGCAAGACAAGTAGGCGTTCCAAAAATTGCTGTTTTCTTAAACAAAGAAGATCAAGTTGATGATCCAGAATTAATCGAACTTGTTGAAATGGAAGTTGAAGAGTATTAAAGTGAATATGAATATGATGGAGATAACACTCCAATCGTAGTTGGTTCAGCTCTAAAAAGCTCTTGAAGATCCAGATGGAGTATGGGGAGATAAAATCGTTAAATTAATGGAAGAGTTGACGCATATCTCCAGAACCAGTTAGAGATATTGATAACCCATTCTTAATGCCAGTAGAGACGTATTCTCAATCACAGGTAGAGGAACTGTTGCTACAGGTAGAGTAGAGGTAAAGTAAAAGTTCAAGATAACGGTTGAATTAGTAGGTTTTAACTACTGAAAGAAGAACAGTTATTTTGTAACTGAAAGTTGAAATGTTCAAGAAGATGTTAGACGAAACAGCTGCTGGAGATAACGTGAGGTCTATTATTAAGAGGTGTTCAAAGAAACGAAATCCAAAGAGGACAAGTTCTTTCAAAACCAGGAACAATTAATCCACATACTAAATTCGAATCGAGAAGTTTACGTATTAACTAAAGAAGAAGGTGGAAGACATACTCCATTCTTCTCAGGATATGAACCACAATTCTACTTCAGAACAACTGACGTAACTGGTAACATCCAATTAGAAGATGGCGTAGAAATGGTTATGCCAGGAGATAACGCTAAATTCATAATTGAATTAATCACTCCAATCGCTATTGATGAAGGTTTAAGATTTGCCATCAGAGAAGGTGGAAGAACAGTAGGTTCAGGCGTTGTTACTAAGATTTTAGCATAATTATAATTATGATTTTAAAAGGAGACTGACAAAGTTCCTTTTTATTAATGAAACAATTTGATTAATGATAAAAATTTTATGTAAACCTTATATTTGTATAAAATTTTTAATACAATAAACTTTATTTATTTTTAGTTTTATATACTTCAAATTATAAAAATAAATTAGAAAATATAAAGATAAATTTTTCAATTGCCATACCTTGCATGTTTTTATTTTTATGGTACTATTACATTAGAAATCGTATTTTAGGAGGAATATGAAAAAGAAGTAAGAATAATATTTGTAATGAGCTTTAGCTTATTTGCAATGTTCTTTTGGTGCTGAAACTTGATATTTCCAACATTTTAGGATATAATTCTGGTTCTTATTGATCGATTGCATTTCTTTTTGTATATAGCTGCTGATGGACTTTAGCAATGGTATCACTATATACTGTATTTTTGTTCTGAGAATTACTGACTTTATTAAACCTTTTGAGAAATATTTTAGAACAATAATTTTGGTTTGTATTTCATTATGTATAGGACCTTTAGTTGCAATACCTAGAACAGGTGCTATAACATATGATTTAGGAGTTAAAAACTTTGGTTTTCATAACCTTATTATAACAACTGCAATCTTTTTCATTATAACATATTTAATCTGTATTAAATCTGAAAAAAATTGTAGATTTTATAGGAAAGATATTTAACTCCAACACTTTTTAGTCTTTTAATTATAATGATTATCACTGGAATAATTTCTCCAGTAGGAAAAATTCAACCTGGGGAAGATTTACAAAAAGTAATGTATAGAATCATTTGTAAATGGCTCGAAACTCTTGATGGACTTGAGTGCAGGACTATTTAATGCGGTAATAATAAATGCTTTAATTTTTCTATAAAAATTAAAAAGAAAAAGAAAAAAGAGTAATATTATCTTCTTCCATTATAGCTTTTATTTGTTTAAGTATTGTTTATGGAGTCTTTGCTTTTTGAGGGCAAGTTCAAAGTTAAATGTTGAGGTGCAAAAACGGAACAGTTATATTACTTCATTTTACTAATTTATTATTTGGACGTTCAGGAATTTTAATGCTATCAGTTATTGTAATTTTAGCTTGTCTTACAACTTCTGTTGCACTTACAGGTGGTGTTGCTGAATATCTATCAGAATTAGTTCCAAAGATATCTTATGAGATATGGGTTATGATTGTTTAGCTTTTGCAAGTTTTGTTTTCTCATGTTTAGGAATAGATGCGATAATACAATTGCAGTTCCACTTTTTATTTAGCTATATCCACCAATAATCATATTAATTTTAACAAGTGTTTTTGAGAAGAGATTTACTTGTGAAAAGGCAATAAAATATGCTGCAATTTTATCACTTGTTATTGGTTTAATGACAGTGTTAAATGATTCTTTTGGAATTTTTGAGTTTATAAAATTATTACCATTAAGTTCTTTGAGTTTTGGTTGTTGATTCCTTCAATAATTGTATTTACAGTGATTGCTATATTTGATAAAGGGAACATATTGATGTACCAAAAGGTATTAAATACAAGAATCACTCTACATGATGAAGATGTTGGAATGCTTTTACACTATATATCAGAAAAATGGACGAGCCAAAAATCTGAAGTTATAAGAAAAAGCAATTAAGAATCTATATGATGAAATTAAAGATAAAGAATAAAAATAAAAAGCAACAATTTACATTGTTGCTCAGAGCAAAAAGACAAAGATAATTTTTGTCTTTGCTCTATATTTTTGTTTTGTTAGTGAAACAACAAAGGTTTCTGGGTACCCAATGTATCTACGATACATTTACTTTTTGACTAAAGCAAAAGTATGAGATCTTTCGACTACACTTCGCTATGCTACATTTCGCTCAAGATGACGTATAAAGGAAAGTACCTTTGTTTTAAAACTAGACGTTAAAAAGTAAATAAACTTCGAAAATAATTTAAAAAAGAGATAAAAATATATAAAACAAAAATAATTCACGTCAAGGGTGGGGTTCTTATTAAATTATTTGCCTATAGTTTAATTATTATACTACTTACTCTCTTTTTCTCCACTAAAAAAAGTGCCAATGATTGCTCATCGACACCTTTGTCGTCAGTCCCCGAGCAACAATTTACATTGTTGCTGTCATGAAAAAGGAGATAATCACCTTTTTAATCTATTTCTTTTTAGCTTGATTTGCAACAGAATTAATCTTTGCATTAATTAAATCTTGATTTCCTAAGTAGTATTTATTTATAACTTTGAAATTATCATCAAATTCATAAACTAAAGGAATTCCAGTTGGAATATTAACGAAATTATTTCTTCATCAGTTAAATTGTCTAAATACTTAACTAATGCTCTAAGTGAATTTCCATGAGCAACAATTAATACTCTTTTTCCGTCAATCATATCTTTTTAATAACTTCTTCATAATGAGAATAACTCTTTCAATTGTGTCTTTTAAACTTTCATGGTAAGTAATTCACTTTTACAAACATTTTCTGTATGGTGCTTGATTATGTGGACATCTTTCATCTTCCTTATCAAGCGCTGGAGGTGGTACATCAAATGATCTTCTCCATAATTTCACTTGATCTTCTCCATATTTTTCAGCAGTTTCAGCTTTATTTAAGCCTTGTAATGCTCCATAATGTCTTTCATTTAGTTTCATGTCTTTATAACAGGAAGCCATTGTCTATCCATTCTTTCTAAAACTATATTTAAAGTGTTTATTGCTCTTTTTTAGATAAGAACAGTAGCATACATCAAAAATCAAATTCATTTTCTTTTAAGGAAAAACCAGCTTCATTTGCTTCTATAACTCCTTTGTCAGAAAGTCCTACATCTGTCCAACCTGTAAATAAATTTAATTTATTCCATTCGCTTTCTCCATGTCTAATTAAAACTAATTTCATTTTCAAAACTCCTTTAATTTTTATTACCTTAATTATAGTATAAATTTTTGGAAACACATTACAAGAAAAACTTGTCTAATAACTATTTTTGATGTTAAAATAATAATTAAGTAATTTGTTTTGGAGGATTTATGTTGCAGAAAACATTTATATAGAATAAGAGCTATGCCATATTTTTATGGACTACTCTATTTACAATAACACCTTTGATTTTTATAATTTATTATTCTTTTTAAAGTTAAAGATGAGAGTTTTGTTTTCACTTTTGATATTACAATTTTTACTCCTACTTATGTAAAAATTATTTTTGTATCATTAAAAATTATCATTGATTTCAACTCATTATGTCTAATTTTAGGATTTCCTGCTGGTTTTTCTAAGTAGGATTAAATATGAAAAAGAAGAAATATCTTTGTATTACTCATTATGCCATTATGGACTAACTTTTTACTTAGAACATATTCTTGGATGAGTATTTTTGAGAGAACAGGGAATAATAAATCAAATGTTAATGAATTTTTGGATTTATAGATAGTCCAATAAAATTTTAAATAATAATTTGCCAATAATTATAGGGAATGATTTATAACTTTTTACCTTTCATGGTACTTCCAATTTATACAGCACTTATAAATATAGATAGAGAATATATAGAGTGTGCTAAAGACTTGGGGCAAAAGGTAAAGATTTGTTTTTACGAATTATTTTTCCATTAAGTTTTAAGGGATAATATCAGGATGTGTTATGGTATTTATGCCTTCTGTAACTACTTTTATAATTTCTGATTTACTTGGTGGAAGTCAAAATATGCTAGTTGGTAATTTAATTCAAAGGGAGTTTTTACAAGCTAGAAATTGGGAAACTGGTTCTAGTATATCCTTAATTATGATTTCTATTATTTTTGTATGCCTTATTATTTTTAAATTATTTCTAAACAAATCAGAAAATGAATTCGCAGAAGGATTTAAAAATATGGTACATACTGGAAAAATCTATTTATTTTTATTATATATATTTTATATATGCCAATAATATTTATAGTAGCTTTTTCTTTTAATGAATCGAGATATAGCAATGCTTTTACAGGTTTTAGTTTAAAAATGGTATATAGAACTATTTAAAGATGAGTCTGTTATGAAAGTTTTTGGTCAGACAATTATAATAACTGCAATTGCTACGGTATTTGCATTAATAATTGGAACTTTGGGAGCTTGAGTCGAGTTTATAAAGCTTTTTAGTCCAAAACTCAAAACTTATTTTTACAAATGTCTCTTATATACCACTTATACTTCCTGATATTGTAATAGCTATTGGAATGATAATTTTTATATGTATTTTTAAATTTAATTTTTGGATATTTCACTGTAATTTTATCACATATAATTTTTAATGTTCCATTTGTAGTTTTTGCAATCTTACCGAAATTATTAACCTTTGATAAAAGCCTATTTGATGCTGGAACAGATTTAGGTGCAAAGGCAGTTTCAAGTGTTTAGAAGGAATTGTATTGCCTCAGTTAATTCCTAATATAATAATAGCGTCATTAGTTTGTACTAACATTGTCTTTGGATGATTTTACAGTAAGTTATTTTACTTCCGGTAATAATGGTGTTGCTACACTTTCAGTTAAGATTTATTCAATGACAAAAGAGGATTAGTCCTAAAATAAATGCGTTGTCAACATTGCTATTTGCAATAATAATATTAATTTCAACAATAACTTATTTATTTAAAAGAAAGAGGAGAAAAATGATTAAAAATTTATTAGTATTATTACTTTTTCTAGTTGCAACTGTTTCTTTTTCAGCATGTGCAAAAAATGAGAAAAGAAGAAAAGAAAGAAGAAAAGACAGAACAAAAATACAGAAAAAGAAAGTTTAAATGTTACAAATACTGATCTTTTTATTGATCCTAGAAACAATAAAAAGAATTTGAAAAAGAATTTAATTGTAAAAGTAAATTACACATTCTTTTGAAGAAAATGAAGAATATTATACAAAAATTAAAAAGTGGTGCTGAAAAATATGATGTAATAGTAGCAAGTGATTATATGGTTGATACTATGATTAAAGAAGGTATGTTAGAAAAACTTGATAAAAGTAAAATTCCTAATATGGAAAAAGTAAAAAGAATATAGAAATTTAGTATTTGATCCTACTTTTGAATATTCAGTTCCTTATACAATTGGAAATATCAGGGATTGCTTATGACAAGTCAAAACAAGAAAAAGTTGATAGCTGGGCTGATCTTTGGAGTGATAAAGGCGAAGTTGTAATGCTTGATGGAAGTAGATTTACAATGGCTAATAGCAATGATAAAAAGAAGGAATAGATCCAAACTCAACAAAGGTTGAAGATATTGAAAAGCTAAAATTCTTTAATTGCTCAAAAAGAAAATAGTAAAAATTATGTTGGGGATGACCAAGCTAAAGATAATTTGATAAGTGGTGATTCAAAAGCTAACTTGTATCTGAGGTGGAAGCTCTACTTGCAAAAAGATGAAAAATAAAAATGTAGAATTTGTATTTCCAAAAAGAAAGGACAATCTTTATCTTTGATAACTGGGTAATTCCAAAAGTTTTCCAGAAAAATAAAAGAAATTAGCTGCTAAATTTATAGATTTTTATGTCTCAGACCAGAAATTTCTGCTAGAAACTGTAATGTTGTAAAATATGGTTCTCCAATAGAAGGAGCTGAGAATTAATGGATGATAGCTTAAAAATAGTGATATGTATTCCCTTCAAAAGAAGTTTTTGAAAAGGGATTCATATTAAAAGATTTAGGAGAATCAAACGAAAAAATTACAAGATGCTTGGACAGAAATGAGAGCAAAATAATAATGTAGAATAAGAAGACACCAAATGGTGTCTTCTCTTTCTAAAAATTATAATTTACAGGAACGATTAAGTGAAGTGATAATATAAATAAAAATAAAAACGTTATCTTATCGTTTTATGCAGCTGACAACTATAACTAAATTTGATATACTTTGTATAGCTAAAAATAGCTTTAAAAATTATATTTTAGGAGGATGAAATGGAAGGTTCCGAAAAGAGAAATTAGTTGGCAGTCCTTGTATTTATGTGTTTCTCAACACTTTTGGGGATTCGGAAATGTTTTAAAACGGTTATATTTACTTTCATGGTAATACAAGTAATATTTTCTTGGATACTAATGTTCGCATTGTATTTTATTCCGTATGCACTTATGTTTGGTGAACTTGGTTCTACATTTAAAGATTTAGGTGGTGGAGTTACTTCTTGGATTCAAGAAACAACTAACTCTAAATTAGCTTATTATGCAGGATGGACTTATTGGGCAGTACACTACTTATATTGCTGGTAAAGGTTCAGGTGGTCTTAAAGCTTTTAAGCTTTATGATTTTTAGAGATGCTAAAAGCTTATGATAGTATTCCTACAATCTATGTTCAATTAGCTACTTTTGGTGTATTATTGTTATTCTGTTATTTAGCAACAAGAGTTTAAGTCCTATTAAAGAGATTATCTACTATTGCTGGTTCAAGTATGTGTTTATTTTAGGTATTTTATTTATTCTTATGATGTATGCTGCACCAGTTATTAATCCAGATGGGGGATATTTAAAATTAAACTTATCAATGAGTAATTTATTACCTAAAGTTGATTTGAGCTATTTAAGTAGTTTATCAATCTTAGTATTTGCAGTTGGTGGTAGTGATTTCACCTTATGTAAATAAAGTTGAAGGAGATTCTGCAAAAGAATTCCTAAAAGCTATGATGTTCCTTCTCTAATGGTTGTTATCAGTGCTATATTTGGTACAGTTGCTATGGGACTTATGTTTCGATATCAACGAAATCAACGCAAGTAAAAGAAGCATTTGACTCTTATGCAGCAAATGGTGCTTACTGGGCATTCAAAAGTAGGGACAATACTATGGTGTTGGTGATTTACTAGTAATCATCTATTCAGCAGCTAATACTGTTGGACAATTTGCAGCATTATTAATTAGTATTGATGCTCCTTTAAGAATGTTATTAGAGACCCTAATGCAAGTCAATATATCCCAACAAAATTGTTAAGAAGAACGAAAAAGGTGCTTATATAAATGGTATCGTATTGGTTGCGAGTACTTGGTGGAGCAATCATATTAGCTCAATCATTTGTACAGGGAGCTACTACAGTTCTGAAAGACAACTTACTCGTCTTAACGGTGTAGTAATGCCAATGAGATATATGTGGGTATTCGTTTGCTTACTTTGCTCTTAGATATGGTGAGAAGAACTTGACAGACATTATAGATTTGTTAAAAAGCAGAGGTGTTGGACTATTCTTTGGTGCTTGGTGTTTCATAGTAACATTAGCTTGTTGTTTACTAGGAATGTACTCAAAGACCAATTCGAAATGTTCTTAAAGATTATTACTCCACTAGTTTTGAGTTGCTAGGTTTAATCTTACCAATTCTTAGAAAAGCAGAAGACAACAAAAATGTAATTTATAAAGAAATAAAGGAACTGGTTCCTTTATTTTTCTTTAAGATATAAATAATGATTTTTAATTTAATCAATTGGGGTAAATTTAAAAATGATAGGAGGTATTGATATGAATAATATTGAAATTTCAAAAGAGTTATTAACTTTTTATTGATTCAAGTAAAAGTATGTTTCATACAGTTGATACAATGAAAAATATTTTTGACAAAGCTGGTTATACATTTTTACCAGAAATGCAAAAATGGGAAATAAAGGTGGAGTACTATACTACAAGAAATAATTCGAGTATATTAGCTTTCCAAGTAGGAGAAGAACTCAGCGATTATCATTTCCAAATCACAGCTGCACACAGCGACTCTCCAACATACAAAGGTTAAAAGCAGTTCCAGAAATGGAAGCACCAGAGAACATTTGAAATTAAATGTTGAGGTTATGGTGGAATGATTGAGCTCAACTTGGTTTGATAAACCTTTAAGTCTGCAGGTAGAGTTTTAGTTATAGAAAATGGAAATATTAGTAAATTATTTAATATTGATAAAGATATTTTAATGATACCAAATGTTGCAATTCACTTAAACAGAGAGATAAACAATGGTTATGCTTATAATAAACAAGTTGACTATGACCCTTATTCTCAGCAGGAGAATTAAAGAAAACGACTTCGATAAAATGATTGCTGAAGAATTAGGAGTTAAAGTTGAAGATATAGTTGCAAAAGATTTATTCTTAGTACGTCGTCAAAGACAATGTATTTGAGGATATAAAGATGAATTCGTTTCAACACCAAAACTTGATGACTTACAGTATTTACATCAATGAAAGCATTTTTAGATTCTAAAAATCAAGGCAATAAATGTTTGTGCCGTTTTTGACAGCGAAGAAGTTGGCTCAAACACAAAACAAGGTGCAATGTCAACATTTATGAAAAGATGCTTTAAAAAGAGAATTAATGCTTCACTTGGTTTTGGAACAGATGAATATCATCAAGCAGTAGCAAAATCTTTCTTAGTAAGTTGTGATAATGCTCATGCTGTTCATCCAAATCATCCTGAACTTTATGATCCAACAAATGAGAACATTTATGAACAAAGGTATTGTAATTAAAGAAGCTGCAAATCAAAAATATACAACTGATGCTTTTAGCAGAGCAGTATTTTTAGAAATTTGTAAAAAGTAGATGTTCCTACAATACTTTGCAAATAGATCCGATAAAGTTGGTGGTTCAACTCTTGGAAACTTATCAAAATATTCAAGTTGGTTTACATGCTCTTGATATGGGAGTTGCAACTTGGAATGCACTCAAGCTATGAAAACTTGTGGAATTAAAGACACAGGATATATGGTTACAGCATTAAAAATTCTTCTCAACAAATATTAAAAATTGATTGTGCTGACGGAGTGATTTTTGAATAATGGCAGAAGAATTACGCCAAAAGAAATGGCTGAAGATAAGGCTAAAGTTTCTCTTACAGGATTAACTATAATCATGATGGAACTTTGTTTATATATTTTTTTATGGGCTGTTATAAACAGTAAATTTTTAGTTAATTTCAGCATAGATGCATTAGTTGGAGTAGTTGCTTTTGTAATCTTAGTTAGAAATTTAAAACTAAAATATGATGTAATTAAAAATATACAAGTGAAAAACAATTTATGATTTTAGATTTTTAGTTGCTTTGTTCTATGCTTTTTAATAAAAGTTGTAGTACAAATACCATTTGATTTTTCTTTAATCATATTGTACTTTCCATTATGCGACAAAAGCAAATATTTAATAAAATTATAGATGATGTTCAAATGAGCATCATTTTTGTTTTAAATTAATTTTGTATTTTTCTTTTATAGAATTTTTGATATTATATATAACTTTATCCTTAGGAACATCATCGCGTTTTTTAAATATAGGTGTTGGACGACCACCTTTTTCTCTTTTTCTTCAAAAACTCAATTCATAAATTCCAGTCTTTTTGAGATTATATTATTCAATTCTTCTTCCAGATATCCTTGAGAAATTTGATATTTAATTTTTCCATTATTTTCAGTAATTTTTAATGTTCCAACGCTTTTTACCATTTTGCAAAATAAAAATGAAAATATATTTTCCTTTATCGAATATGGTTCAGATAATTCCAAATTGTTAACGTCTTTCATTACTGTACTAGTTAGTTTTTCTTTTACAAAAATCTCTTTTGCATATTCAACAACTTTAGGAACTGGACTGCTAATCCAAATAAAATCCATTTTCGCTTTTTATTGGTAGTATGAAAATTCTTTATTTTATTAGAATTACAAGAACATAAAGCTAAAACAGAAAATAAGATTTTTAATAATTTTTCATTAAATTTATCCTCCAGTATGTTTTTATAACATTTTTAGATTTTTGTTATTTTAAAACAAATTAAACAGTCTCCATTCGTATACCTCGAACAATTTAATGATATTTTTAAAATTAACAAATGTTTTCATAAGACCATCCTATAATAAATAATTATACTATTAAAAATAAAAACTGATAAATGTATTTTTATTGATTAGAGTATACCATATTATTTTTATCAATAGTCAATCAATATATAATATTAATTTTTAGATTTTTAGTAACAATTAAAATACTTATCTTAGATTAGATAAAAGATTTAATATTTGACAACGAAAAAGTATTATGCTATGCTCATAGTAGCGGTAAAAGAAAAATGATATTTTTGATCATTATTAAAAACGATTTTATCCGATATATAGGTTAGGAGAATTGTTTTTAAATAATTTCTCTTTTTGTTTTTCTCATTATAAAATGGGGGTATTCTTTAACTAAATACAGAGGAGAGGTAAAAATCAATTTAGAAGTATTAAAAATAAATTTAGAGGAGGATTTTTTATGAAACCATTTATTTTATAATATTCCTGTTAAGGTATATTTTTGGAGAAGGACAACTTTCCAATCTTGGAAGAGAATTGTCAAAATATGGAAAAAGTTTTGTTAACTTATGGAGGAGGTTCCATTAAAAAGATAGGACTTTATGATGAGGTTATCAAAAGAAATAAAGAGATGCAGGACTTGAAGTTTTTGAACTTTCAGGGATAGAACCTAATCCTAGAATAGAATCTGTTAGAGAGGGTGCTAGAATATGTAAGGAAGAAAATATTGATGTGGTTCTTGCTGTTGGTGGTGGTTCAACGATTGATGCCTCAAAATTTATTTGCGCCGGAGCAAAAGTTGATTTTGACCCATGGGATTTTCTTGATTTAGAAAAAGAGCAAAAATAGAAGATGCATTGCCTCTTTTAACTATATTAACACTTTCAGCAACCGGTTCTGAAATGGATAATGGTGGAGTTATTTCAAACCTTAAAACAAATGAAAAATTAAGCAATGGTTCAATGTGTATGTTACCAAAAGTTTCATTTCTTGATCCTAAAAATACATACAGTGTAAGTGAGTATCAAACTGCTTGCGGTTCAGCAGATATTTTAAGTCATATCCTAGAAGTTTATTTTACAACAGAAAATGATTTGTTTATGCTTGATTGTGTTATGGAAGGTCTTATGAAAACAGTTATAAAATATGCTCGATAGCAATGAAAAGACCCTACAAACTATGAAGCTCGTGCTAATTTAATGTGGGCATCTTCCTGGGCAATAAATGGTTTTATAAATGGAAGTAAATCAACTGCATGGAGTTGTCACCCAATGGAACATGAACTTTCAGCATTTTTATGATATAACTCATGGACATGGACTTGCAATATTAACTCCACGTTGGATGCAATATTGTTTAAATGATGAAAAATATTTATAAATATGTTCAATTTGGAGTTAATGTTTTTGGCATAGATAAAAATCTTTCTGATAGAGAATTGCAGAAAAAGCCATTGAAAAACTTTTCAGAATTTTTATTTAACGACTTAAAATTACAAAGTACATTAAACAGATGTAAATATTAACGATGAAAATTTTGCTATTATGGCTAAGAAGGCTTGCAAGGGAAAAAAGAAAGTATAAAAAGGCTTTAAAGAATTAACACCTGAAGATATAGAAAATATTTATAGAATGTGTTTATAAACTTTAGTAAAAATTTTTAAAAAATAGTTAAATAAGAACCCCACCCTTCCTCGATGCTTTGCATCAGGGTGGGTACCAGGAACCTTGTTGTTTCACAATGTTTCACAATAACAACCCTCACCATTCCTCGATGCTTTGCATCAGGTGAGTGCCAGGAACCTTTTTGTTTCACAATAAAAACTCATCTAACATGCTTAGATGAGTTTTTTCTCAATATATGATATATTTTTATTTTATGTCAATATATATGATGAAAAATACCAGTTTTATATTTGATAAAATATAATTGTGATATTCTCGTGATAACTATTTACCTAGAATATAAAAGTAAATAGATAAATTAATTTTTAAAATGTATTATATATGAAATATGCTTTGCTTTGGAGGTAGTTATGTGTAATTTATTTTTAATATTTTATAAAACAGAAGAAAAATATTCTATTCCTTATTGTGATTATAATTTTTGGGGATTGTTATGACTTCTGTTACAAATAATTACCCTGTGTTTTCTGATTTGACTGGAGGATTTTTACCTGTTAATAAGGCTTTGGTTAATTATGTGGGAATAGAAATTGGGATATGTTTTTGTTGCATTGATTATTTCTACTGTTTTATTCGGCTTATATATAAAAGTTAAAAATAAAAATTTTACTGTAAAATATATTATAAATATTTTACAGTTTTTTATGAGTAAAAACATTTTTAGTAATATACTTTTTACTAAATAATTATGAATTTTCAAGCGGAAAATTACTGAAAATAATTTTCATAAAGTATTTTTATTTTTAAATTAAATTATGTTATAATTATATTGATGTTTGTAAACGATTTTTATATTTAATTTTTAATTCAAAGGAGTGATAACATGTCAGTACCTACTATAAAAGATGTAGCTAAAATTAGCTGGGGTTTCTATTTCAACTGTTTCAAGAGTCATGAATGAGTCAAAAACCTGTAAGCCCAGAATCAAGAAGAAAGGTTTTTAGATGCTATAAAAGAAATTAGATTTTAAGCCTAATGAATTGGCAAAAGAAGTCTTGTAATGAGAAAAATCAAATATGATTGGTGTTATTATAAAAGATATAGGAATTTCTTATATGGCTCAAATTATTAGAGAATTGAAGAAATTGGAAGAATGTACAATTATGATATTTTTACTTTCTAGTACATACGGAGATATTGAAGTAGAGCATAAGATTATCGAATTTTATGTGCACTAAACAAGTTGAAGAATTATTATGATAAGTGAAAAGATTAATCCGGAAATTTTGTTTAAGTTGAAAAGTAAAAACATTCCATTTTGTAAGACTTGATAAAATTTTATGAATATACTGATGAACATACAGTAAGTATTGATTACAAATCAACTTGTAATAAAAATGACTAACTATCTTGTTGATGAAGGACATGAAAGTATTATTTTTTATAAGTGAGGATATTACAGTAGAATTGGTAGAGAAAAAAACTTGCTGGATTTAATGAAGCTGTTGCTGAAGAAAAGTAAAATCAGCTCTTATAAATGCAAAAGGATATAACAGTTCAAGCTGGATATGATATGGGAGAAGAAATTTTTCAAACTTATCAAAGATAATAAATCAACAGTTGTTTTTGCAAGTGAAGATTCTTTAGCAATTGGTTTTTATAAGTTATTGTTATGATAACGGACTTAAAGTTCCTCAAGATATTTCAGTTGCAGGATTCGGAGATGATTTAATCGCATCAATTTACAGACTGCACTTACAACAATAGAAGAACCATATTATGATATGGGTGCAATATCTATGAGGAAAGTTGATTAAGGAACTTAGAAATGAAGAAAAATTAAAGGATGTTACAATCTTACCTTCAAGAATTGTTGAAAGAGGATCTGTTGCTACTTTTAAGAAAAAATAAATAATTTAAAATTGCTCTTCTTTTTGAAGAGCTTTTTTAAAGTGGGAGAAGGTGATTAAATGGGGATTTATTTAGCTGTTAGAGATGGCTTTAAAAAGACAAAAACAAAATTTATACTTGGATGCCTTTGATATAATTAGCAGTTTAATTTTAATTTATTTAGTTGTTTTTATCTGGAAGATTGTAGATTTGTTTTAAAAGTCCAACTTTTTGAGGCTACAAAAGTTTTATAGTTATGTAGCTTTGATGATATTTTTAGGCTTAGTTAACTTTTTAAGTTTTATGACTTTGCTTATTTATCTTTTGGTTCAGGCGCTAAGTTAAAGATGTACTATAAGGATTTAATTTTTAGAAAAATATTAAAGAAATCTCTGATTTTTCAAAAAATACTGCAGGAGATGTTATTGGTTTAGCAGATAACGAAACAAAATACATATATGAATATTTTAGTTTTGGAATTTTATTAGCATGTGATTCTATTTTTATGCCATTAATTTGTGCAATTTATCTTGTGTTCTTTCTTTCTTGGGAACTAACTATTGCAGTTATGTTACCTTTGTTTTCACAGCAATTATTACAAATTTAATAAGTAAAAAGTTGGTAAAGTAAGTGAAGAAATGAATTTGACTTTTTGGAAAGTCAAGTCAGGAAAATTTAGAAATAATTGAAGGAATAAAATTAATAAAAAGTTATGTTAATGAAGAGGTAAGACAAAAATATTTCTAAAATAATTAAATATTATTTCGATTTAGCATATTTAGAATCAGATCTTTGGATGATGTCTTTTCTTTCAAACTCATTTATAAGAGTGGTATCAATGGTAATAGGACTATTTTATGGGGCTTTTTAGTTAGAAATGGAAGTATTTCAATTGGAAAACTTGTAACATTTTTGGACTTGGAGAGACTTTAGCATAGGTCTTTTTTGGGGACTTGGCGACTGTATAAATACCTATAAAAGAGCATTAGTTTCAATAAATAGAATAAATCTTCTACTTGATGATGAGACAGAAATTGAAGATGGTGATAAAAATTTTAGAAGATTTTTCTACTATGGAATTTAAAAACTTTTTCTTTTTATTATCCTGAAGAAAAAGGAAACTTCACTTAAAGATATAAGTTTTAAACTAAATAAGGGAGAAACTTTAGAGATTGTTGGTAAAAGTGGAAGTGGAAAGAGTACATTAGTAAAACAAATTTTAAGATTTTATAATTTTGATAAAAACAAGGTTTTTATTAATAATATATATATGAGGAATATGATATTACATCAGTAAGAAAGTAAATTTGGATATGTAAGTCAAGAGAATATTTTTGTCTCAAAAACTGTAAGAAAATATTTTATTTGGTAGTGTATCAGAAGATGATGAAAAATTATTAATGTTATTAAAAAGCAATTTTTATAAGGATATACAAAATTTAGAAAAAGGACTTGATACAGTTGTTGGAGAACGTGGTCTTGGACTTTCTGGTGGACAAAACAAAAGAATTTCTCTAGTGAGAGCGTTATATCGTGATCCTGAAATTTCTAGTTTTTAGATGATTCTTTTTCTGCGATTGATGCAAATACTGAAAGTAAGATTATTAATTCGCTTAAAGAAAATGATAGAACTAATATAATTATTTCTCATAGAATTTCTGCAGTTGAACATGCAGTTTAATTTTAGTTATGGACAATGGAAAAATAGTAGATAGAGGAACTCATGAAGAACTTATTTCCAAAAGATTCTTGGTATAAAGAACAATTTGAGTATCAAAGTCTAGATAAGGAGGAAGAGATGAAGAATAAGAAATTAAAGTTTTTAACTTCCTACCTTTTTAGAGAAAAGTTTTTACTTTTTACAGGCTCAATTTGTACTATTTTTAGAGTTTTTCTCGATGTGTATATACCAACAGTTATTTCATCAATTATAGATGCAGATTTGGTTAATATGGATAATTTTTATTCCTTTATTTTTAAATAAAGTGTTATTCTATTTTAGCATTAAACTTAGCTGTTGTAGAGTTTACTTTTTGTAGTAAGATTACTTTTAATAAAATTTCTTGTAATATCGCATACAAAGATTCAATTTAGTCTAATTAGACGTATGCAAAGTTTCAAGATGCAATATTTTGATAGTTCTTATGCAGGAGATTTGGTTTCTAGATTTTCAACTGATACAAATACAATTAAAGAGTTATATCAAACTCTTTTAAATGACTTACTAGCTTTTTGTTTTAAATCTAGGAATGATGTTAACTGTTATGTTTTTCATTAGTCCATATTTATTATTAATAGTATTGGTTTACTGCCATTAATGTATGTAATTACAAAATATTATGGTCAAAGAAACTTACAGAAGTTACTAAAAACTATAAAGAAAACATGGGGAATTACAAGCTCAATCTATAATGAAACTATTAAATCTTTACCTGTAATTCAAGTTTTATGGAAATGAAGATTGATGATTAATTCTTTTGAAAAAGAAAATAAAGAAGTTGAGAAAAACTATATAAGAAGAACTTTAATCAATGCTTTGTTCTCTTGGAATTTGATGGACTTTGTAATGATTGTTACTAATGCGATAATAATTTTAGTATTTACCATTTAAAACTAAATGGACTAGGTTTAAGTGTTGGTATATTATATATTCTAATTGAATACAATAAAAAGAATTTTAAGGCTATTTGTGAATTTCTTATCTGAAATAAATAGATATAAAGACTGCGCTTGTTTCTTGTGATAGAATCATCAAAATTTGTCAAAAATTGAACAAGAAAAACAACGGATAGGGAAATTGAACTTGAAGGAAATATTGAATTTAAAAATGTTGGTTTGAATATAAAGAAAAATGTTCCAGTTTTAAAGATGTCAACTTCAAACTTGAAAAAGGGAAAATCAATTGCTTTTGTTGGTGCAACTGGAAGTGGAAAGTCAACAATAATGAATTTAATTTTAGGTTTTTATGAAAAATCAAAAAGGAGAATTTTACTTGATGGACAAAATATAAAAACTTTAAGTAAAAAGCATCATATAGGAAACAAATGGCAGTAGTGCTTCAAGATCCTTATATTTTTACAGGAAGTATAAAAGACAATATTACTCTTAAAGATGAAAATATAACTGAAAAGAAGTGCTAGATGCTATTGTAAAAAGTTGGAGGGAAAATCTTTTACAAAGAAGAGATAATAATTTGGATTTTGAGCTTGCAATAAGTGGTTCGGATTTGTCTCTTGGAGAAAAACAAATCATCTGTTTTGCTAGAGCAATAGTTATGAAATCAAAAAGTTTTAATTTTGGATGAAAGCAACTGCTAATATTGATACTGAAAACTGAGAAAAGTATCAATTATGGAATTGATGTTTTTAAAACAGAGTTGAAAGCAATGATTATTGCATAGATTGTCCACCGTTAAAAAGTGGATACAATAGTTATGATGAAAATGGAAAAGGTTTTAGAAACAGGTACACATGATGAGTTGATCGCTCTTAATGGAAAATATAAAACTTGGTACGAAATACAATCTGCAAAAGGGGACAAATAATGAAACAAGAGTATTATGACTTATATGATATTGTTATTAAAGATATAAATAGTGAAGGGTATTTTGTTTATTCTATTATGGCAAAAACATATTAGAGAAAGTTGGGAATGGACTGTCGAACAACAAAAAGAGCTTTTCAATTTTTGAACTTATGGGTTATTTTAATCAACATGAAAAATTTCCTAAACTTTATATAAAAGTAAAAACTTAAAGGTGGTTGTTAAAAAGAGCTGTGAAAAGCAGCTTTTTGTGTGAAGTATTCAGATATTTTTGAAGCCGATTTACATTTAACGTCTAGCTACTAAACGAATATTTCTCTCTATACGTCATCTGAGCGAAACGTAGTATAGCAAAGTGAGTCAATCTAGCCCCTAACTTTGCTTGTTTGCAAGCAAAAAAGTGAAAAGCCTGATGCAAGATTGTTAAAATCTTTGATTTGAGTACAATTGACTGAGAAGATCTCATACTTTTGCTTTAGCAAAAGTAAATGTATCGAAGATACATAGAAAAATTATTTTAAATTTCTTTCAGAAATACTATTTCTTGTTATTAGCAAAAATAAGTATTCACGTCAAGATATTTAGAAAATTAATTCTCTAACACGTCATCTCGACCGTAACGAAGCTTAGCTGAGTGTAGTGGAGAGATCTCATACTAGCTGGCAAAAAGTAAATGTATTGAGATACATAGAAAAATTATTTTTATAGTTTTTCAGAAGACTATTGCTTGAAACAAGTAATAGTTTAGAAATCTCCTAAAGTCCCTAATTTTTGCAATAAAAAAGCAGATTTCTCTGCTTTTTATTTTTGAATCCCTATTGTATCTTTTTGAATTTTTCAATTCTACCTTTTTTCAACAAATCTTTGACGACCTGTGTAGAGATGGATGTGAGTCAGAACTGATTTCAATTTTAATTAATGGATAAGTGTTACCATCTTCCCATTTCTATTGTTTCATTTGAAGTTTTTGTTGAACCACAGATGAATTTATCATCACTTGTTATCCATAAAAACTACTTTATTGTATTCTGGATGTATTCCCTTTTCATTGTTTTCACCTCACTTAAATATTGTAAATTAAATCACTTTTAGGTATTATATCATATCATAAAACTTAAATCAAGTATTTTTAGTGAATAAATTGAAAAATATTTTTGAAAAAATGTTACAGTTTCAATAGATATTTTTAAATTTTAGATTAAAAGTAAATTCAAATTTAATTTGCCTTTTTATATAAAAATGTTATTCTTATTATGAGAAAACCAACCCTTCACGATGTTTCGCATCTGGTAGTGACATGGAAAAATTTTAGTTTATTTCACAATTAAAGTTTAGGAGAAAATTATGAGTAGAGCAGATGATATATTTATTTCAATGTGTAAAGATATACTTGAAAAATGGTGTAGATACAAAGGGAGAAAAAGTTCGTCCCTGTTTGGGAGGATGGAACAAAGGCATATACAATTAAAAAGTTTGGTGTTGTAAATAGATATAATTTAGCTGAAGAATTTCCTGCACTTACACTTAGAAAAACAGCTATTAAATTATGTACTGACGAAATGCTTTGGATATGGCAAAAAGAAATCCAATAATATTAAAGATTTGAAGAGTCATGTTTGGGATGAGTGGGCTGATGAAAATGGAGGCATTGGAAAGGCTTATGGGTATCAACTCGAGTTAAACATAAGTATAAGGAAGGAATGTTTGATCAAGTTGACAGAGTAATTTATGACTTAAACAACCCATATAGTAGAAGGATAATTACAAATATCTACGTTCATGAAGATTTATCTGAAATGAATTTATATCATGTGCATATAGTGTTACTTTCAATGTTACAGGTAAAAATTGAGATGCTATCTTAAATCAAAGAAGTCAAGATATTTTCAGCTGCAAATAATTGGAATGTTTGTCAATATGCAATTTTAGTTCATATGCTTGCAAGAGAATGTGATTTAGAGTTGGTGAACTTGTTCATGTTATAGCTGATGCTCATATTTATGATAGACATATTCCTATTATAGAGAACGTAAGAGAGAGAAATTCCCTGCTCCAAAGGTTACTTTAAATCCTAATGTTAAAAACTTCTATGATTTTTACATCAGACGATGTTATAGTAGAAAATTATAAATGTGGAGAACAAATAAAAAGATATTCAATTTCGCAAATTTAGGAGGAAATTATGAAAAGAAAAATTGAAGTTTTTGATTATGCAAAAGAAATTATTAAAGCGGTTGAAAAAGGTGTTTTACTACAAAGTCAAAAGGGAGGTAAATACTATGACAATTTCATGGGGAACATTAGGAATAGAGTGGAATAAACCTATTTTACTGCTTTTTATTAGAGAGGACGTTTACAAAAGGTTACTTGAGTGAAAGTGGAGAATTTACTATAAATATCTTTTTAAATGTTTTTAAATAGAAAAGATTATTGGAATTTCTGGAACTAGATCTGGAAGAAATACAGATAAAATCAAGGACCTAAATTTAACTAGATTTGATTCTGAAATGGTTAATGTTCCCTGCTATTAAAGAATTGCCTTTAACTTTCAGAATGTAAAAGTTGTACAACACAAAACAGGATGAAAAATGCTATTCCGGAGGAAAAAGATTATCCTAAAGATGTTCCAGGGATTTTTCATGGAGCAAATAGAGATTATCATACAGCTTATATGGAGCAAATAGTAAAGTGCATATATAATTGAAGAGATTAAAATTGTGTGCAAATTTTGATTTTGGCACATTTTTGCATTTAAAAACTGAAAAATATTGACAAAAATTAATTAAATTATATAACATATAGAGAGTTTAAATAATATACGGAGTTGTTTGTATGGAATATAGAGTTTTGAAAAAGTGATGAAATGAAAATGGCATTCGCTTTGAGAAGAAGTTTTTGTAGACGAGGCAAAAGTTCCACTTGAATATGAGATAGATCCTAAAGATAGTTTAGATGATACTCTTCATGTTGGGTTTTTGGAAGGAGATGAACTTCTTGCAACTGCAAGGTTATGGATATTCATAAAAGAAATTGTCTATTTTGGTAGAGCTTGTGTTAAAAATCAGTGCAGAGGTAAAGAGTGTGGCAGAGTTTCTATTTATAAATATGGAAGAAACAGTAAAAATATAAAAAGAAAATGAGATAATAAGATTTTCAGCACAATATCATGCAATGACTTTTTATGAAATGTTAGGGTTATTCTAAGGATAATGATAATATTTTTGTTGAGGTTGGAATAGAACATATATCAATAGAGTAAGATTGTATAAGGAGTTTGTTTTGTATAAAAATTTAGTTATAGTAGAGTCTCCAACAAAAGGCTAAAAACAGTTAGTAAAATGCTTGGAAGTGATTATAAGGTTGTAGCTAGTATTGGTCATATAAGAGATTTACCAAAAAGTAAAATAGGAATAGATATAGACAATAATTTTTGAGCCTGAATATATTAATGTAAGAGGTAAAGCATCGAAAGGTAAAAGAGTTAAAGAGCTTTACAAAATTCAAAAATGTATATCTTGCAACCGACCCTGATAGAGAGGAGGCTATTTCTTGGCATATTGCTTATCTTTTAGGACTAGACGTTAATGAAAAATAGAATAGAATTCCATGAAATTACTAGAAGAGTATAAAAAGAGTCTATTAAAAATTCAAGAAAAATAGATATGAATTTAGTCAAATTCCCAACAAGCTAGAAGAGTTTTGAGATGAGACTTGTGGGTTATAAACTTTCTCCTATTCTATGGATAAAGTAGGGGTCTTTCTGCAGGTCGTGTTCAATCCTGCAACTTTAAGATTGTTGTGAACGTCAGAAGAAATAGATAATTTTTGTTCCTGAAGAATTTTGGAAGATTGAAGAATACATAATGTTCAAAATATAGAGTTTAAATCACTTTATTATGGAGAATATAAAAATAAAAAGTAGTAAAAGAGATATAAAAAACGGAAAAAAGAAGCTTTAAGTTGTTGAAAAAACAGAACAAAAGATAATTTTATCGTTGAAGATGTAGGTGAAAAAGAGAGAAAGCCTCAACCGCCTTTTACTACAAGTACATTGCAACAAGAAGCGGGAAGAAAATTAGGTTTTTCAAGCTCAATGACTAGGTATTGCTCAACAACTTTATGAAAGGAATAATCGTTGGTAAAGAAGAGTTCTGTCGGTTTGATTTCATATATGAGAACAGATTCAACTAGAATTTCATCTGAAATAGTTGCTGAAGCAATAGAATATATTACAGAAAACTATGGAAAAATTATGCTACAAGAGGTAATGAATACAATTTTAAAAAGAAGAATTCACAGATGCTCATAGAAGGCGTTAGACCAAGTAGTATTTTTAGAGTCCTGAAAAATAAAGAGCTACTAACTGCAAATCAATATAAATTATATAAATTGATTTGGGAAAGAACATGATCCTTCACAAATGAAAGCTGAAAGTTATGAAAAGCACACAAATAGTTTTAAATTCAAATAATTGTATCTATAAATTAAATGGAAGATATACTTTATTTGATGGATTTTCAAAAAATATACTTCAAAGTGATATTAAGATGAACCATTACCAAAATTAGAAGTTAAAGATGTAATTAATGCTGATAGAAAAAGTCAACATTTTTACAAAACCAGTTGCTAATTTTACAGAGCTAGTTTAGTTAAAAACTTGAGAGAATGGAATCGGAAGACCAGAGTACCTATGCAAGTATTATAAATAGTTTGACAAAGCAGATTTTATACTTTTAATTGAGAATATAATTCCAACAGAGCTTGGAAAAATGTAAATAAGTTTTTAGTTTCCAACTTTGAAACAATTATAAATGATTTACAATGGAAATGGAAGAAAAACTTGATGAAATAGCTGAAAATAAAAGGATTGGAAAAAGTTATTTCAGATTTCTATACCGTTTTGAAACTTTTTGAAAAAGTCTGAGGGTGATTCAGATGATTACAAGATAAAAGATGAAGTTCTTGATGAAAAATGTCACAATGTGGTAAAAATTTAGTTGTTAAAAAAGGCAAAGTTTGGTAAATTTATTGGTTGTGTGGAGTTTCCTGATTGTAATTATATAAAAAGGAAGTTAAAGATACTGGTGTAAAATGCCCTAAATGTGGTGGAAGAATAATCGAAAAATTTCAGAAAAAGTTTTTATGGTTGTGAAAATTATCCAGAATGTGACTATGCAATTTGGGACAAACCGATAGCTGATAAAAATTGTGAAAAATGTGAGAAAATTCTTAGTTGAAGTTAAAAACAGATTTAAACATGCAGTAAAAATGTTCCGATGAAAATTGTGATTTTGAATTGGATTTAAAGAAAAAGAAATAAATTATAATTTGACAAAAGAGTAGTGTGTATATAATTTATTTGGATAAAATATTTAGATATCAAAAACTTTTTGGAGGCTGGTTATGAAAATATTAGTTGTTATTGATGCATAAAATGATTTTGTTGACGGTGAGATTAGGAACTAAAAAGAAGCTATTGATATGATTCCGAGTTTAAAGGAAAAATTAAAAACTTTGACGGAGAGTATTTATACAATGGATACTCATGATGATAACTACCTAAATACGCAAGAGGGCAGAAAACTTCCTGTAAAAGCATTGTATCAAGAGGGTAGTAATGGTTGGGAAATCAGGAAGGTATTTATAAAGAAAAATTGTAAAATTTTTGAAAAAGCAGATTTGGATCTAGCAACAGTTGAATATTTTAAAAATCTAAACGAAAAAGAGCAAATGAAAGTATTGAATTTGTTGGAATTTGTGCACTGATATTTGTGTAGTTGATCTAATGCATTAATGATTAAAGGATTTTTACCTGAAGTTGAACTAATCGTTGATAGTAAATGTTGTGCAGGGAGTTACTCCCAGAAGTCTAATTCAGCATGTAGAAACAATGAAAATGTGTCAAATTGAGATTTTATATATAAGGATACACGATTACAAGTAGTAGTCGTGTATTATGTAAATATGCCTAAAAATATGGTATAATAAACGAGAATTAAAATGAGATTAAAAAGTATTTTAATTGTGATATTTACTAATATGGAGGGTGAGATAATGGACTATATTTTGCAAAGGTATTAGTGGAGAAATTCCATCAAATAAAGTTTATAGAAGATGATGATATAGTTGCATTTAACGATTTATCCCTCAATCTCCGATTCATTTTTAGTAATTCCTAAAAACATATTGAATCTTGTAATTTTTAGATAGAGAAAAATTCAAGAAGTAGTTGCAAAGATTTTGTAAAGAGTGCTGAACTTGCAAAGAAAGTAGGATTTGATGAATCAGGTTACAGAATTATAAATAATTGTAATGATCACGGTGGACAAACTGTTAAACATTTACATTTTCACGTTCTTGCAGGACGTAGTTTAAATTAGCCTAGAGCTAAAATTTAAAATATTATAAAAATTTTTAAAAATATTAATTATACATATTGTGAATTTACTTGAATTTATATTGATTTTGTTGTATAATATGAATGATTATTCTCAAGACAGTATGTCTATATAGAAGAGATATCATGGCAGAGATCAGAGTTGGCGAAAAACGAATCTTTGGATAATGCGTTGAAAGATTTAAAAGACAATGTGCACGTGCTGGAGTGCTTTCAGAATATGAAAAAGAGAACATTACGAAAAGCAAAGTGTAAGAGAAAGAAAAATCAGAGGCAACAAGAAGAAAAGATTCTAAGCTGTTTTAAAATTTTAATTTTGAGATTAAACTAAAAGTCCTTTATTTTAGAGGCTATATTTAAAACTTTATAGATAATAAAAAGTTCATGTCGCAATACCTAGCAAAGAAAAATCTCCTAACACGTCATCTCGACTGGAGCAGGAGCGAAATGAATCTAGCCCTAACTTAGATTGTTTACTTGTAAATAATCTATAGTGAAATCTGACATAAGGTGTCAAATCTTGATTTGGATACAATCGACTCGGAGACCTCACTACTTTTAGCTAGAAAAAGTAAAATGTATCGAATACATACATTATTATTTCTTTCAGAAATACTATTTCTTGTAAACAAGAAATAGTTGAGATCTTTCGACTACGCTCAAGATGACGGTTAAAGAAGTAGCTGTTAGATAGCATACCGTTAATAGAAAAGTAGCTTACGATTAATTTAAAATTTTTAATTAGAAAGTAGTGATTTTTCATATAAACATTTGATATAATTATATAAACTGTTGTTTAAGAGTATTATGACAAAAAGAGAACAAGAACTTTTAGATATAATAAAGAAAAATCCATATATATCTCAAAATGAACTTGCTGACTTGCTTAACATTGAAAGAGAATCATCAGTTGCAGTTCATATATCAAAATTTGATTAAAAAGGGATATTTAGTAAGCGCAGAGCCTATGTGATAAATTCAAACTTATCAAAAGATGTTTGCATCATAGGTGGCTATAATATTGATTTTCATGCAAAAAGTTTCGATAAATTAAATATGAAAGATTCTAATCCTGGAACATTAGAGTATTCTTTTGGCGGGGTTGCAAAAATATTGCTGAAAATTTAGTTAAAAATGGGAATAGATAATAAATTTATTTCTGTGTTTGGAGATGACATTTACTCAAAAAAGTTAAAGATTAGTTTAGAAGAACATTGGAGTAGATTATTCAAATAGTAAATTTTTAACTAATAAAGGAATGTCAAACTATATTTTCTATATTAGATAGAAAATAATGATTTGTTACAGCTATTTCATCAATGGAAGTTTTAGAAGAAATAAATATTGAATTGTTACAAAAATTGTATACTTGATTAAAAAGTTATAAATATATTGTAATGGATACTGAAATTTAAGAGAGGACGTTCTTGAATTTATTTGTAAGGGTGTCCAAATTCAAAGATAATTGTAGATTGTGTTTCAAGAAAAAAGCTTTATTAAGAAACTACTAAGATATATTTATCTTATCAAACCATATATCTACAAAGCTGAAGAATTAACAGAAGTACCTTATAATAATCAAAAAGATTTAGAAAAATTGTTAAAATGTTTTAGGTGAGAGTTAAGAGAAAGTTTTTATTTCAATGGGTGATGAAGGTATTGTATATACGATAAAAATGAAAATGGCATAGTAAAAATAGAAGAAGAACTAAAAATTGAAAAACTCTTCAGGTTGTGGAGATGCAGCTATGGTGAGATAATCTACGGCCCGAGAGTTAATGGTTATGAAAATTTTAGAATGTGCAAAACTTGCGAAATGTTACTGGATATATAGCTGACGCAATCTATGGATACAGTAAGCAGAAGACATAAAGCGATCTATTAAAATTTTTGGAGGAAGTTGTAGAAATTGAAAAGTATTTAACAGTTAGTGAAGAGTAAAATGCTATTAAGGAAAATAAACCTGTTGCAGCTTTGAATCAACAATTATATCACATGGTATGCCATATCCTAAAAATGTTGAGACTAGCTCTTGAAGTTGAAAAAAGTTGTTGAGAAAATGGAGCAATTCCTGCTACAATAGCTATTATAAACAGGAGAAATTAAAGTTGGCTTAACAAAGAAGAAATTGAAGTAATCCGGAAAAGCTGGACTTAGTGTAACAAAAACGTCAAGAAGAGATTTAGCTTATGTTGTTGCTAATAAATTAAATGGAGCAACAACTGTTGCTACAACAATGATTTGTGCAGAAATGGCAGAGTTAAAGTTTTTCGCAACAGGTGGAATCGGTGGAGTTCATAGAGGAGCAGAAACTACTATGGATATTTCAGCAGACCTTGAAGAATTAGAAATACAAATGTAGCTGTTATTTGTGCAGGTTGTAAATCGAATTTTTAGATATGGGACTTACTTTTAGAATATTTAGAAACAAAAGGGTTCCTGTTTATGGATACCAAAGCAAATATATTACCAGCATTCTACACAAGAGAAAGCGATTTTAAAGTTAGTAAAATAGATTCAGAAGAAGAAATTGCAAGAGTTTTAAAAGCTAAATGGGATTTAGAACTTAATGGTGGGTTAGCAATTGCAAATCCTATTCCGGAAAGAATATTCAATGGATAGACAATTAATTGATAAGACAATTTTTAGATGCTTTAAAAAGAAGCAGATGAAAATGGAATAAAGGAAAAAGACACAACACCTTTCTTACTTGATAAGGTTCAAAAACTTACACAAGGAAGAGCCTTGAAGCTAATATCAGATTAGTATTCAATAACATAAAACTTACAAGTAAAAATAGCAATAGAATATTCAAAATTAGCATAGTCGGAAATCCGACTTTTTATGAGATTACTATGCAATTTTACTATTTTGAAAAAGTTTTTAGTATGATATAATAAAAGTACAAAAGCATATTACTAAAATATTTGTTGATGATATTATTTTAATAAAGGACAATGTTAATTATAGTGCGTGGATATCTAATGAATTAATAATATATCAAAAGACATTGATATTGTTTATCTAGGTAAAATAAAAAGATATATAGGTTTACTATACTAAAAAGTTGTGTAAAATGATAAAAATATTGATAGAGTTAGTAGTGGAAATTGATAGATTTACAAAGAGGCAAGTCAATCACAAAATAGTACCTAGTACTTTTGAAGAGAACAATTAGATGAATTAATAAAAGAAATATATATTAAGTATAAAATAGGTAAATATTAAAATAAAACAAGTATTTTTATATTATTAATTGATAAAGGGTGTTAAATGAATGATTATCAATACTATGATTTAGATGATACGTTATGTAATTATAAATCAGCAGGAAAAAGCTAATATTAGAATCAATAGACAATTAATGAATTATGGAATTGATATTCATCTTTTTAAGGAGAAATACATTTTCAAAATGAAGTTAAATTAATGAACTCTTTTCTTGAAGGAAAACTTAATAAAATAGAATATCGAACAGAAGATATTCTGATATTTTAAATGGAGTAAATAATGTAGATGAAAAAGCCAAAAGAACTTAATTTAATATTTATGGAAGAGGAATATTAAAAATTAAAATATTTGATGATGTTATTCCTTTTTATGATTAAAAAGCTAAGGAAAAATAGCTATTATTACAAATGGTCCTACTGATGGTCAAATGAGTAAAATTAAAAAGTCACAGGGCTATTAGATTATATAGATCATATTTTATATTAGTGAAGAAGTTGGAGCTGCAAAACCTTCAAAGATTATATTTAATTTTTGCAATGCATGATTTAGGTGCTTTACCCTAAGAATCTGTTATGTTTGGAGATATTAAAGGAGATATTTTTGGTGCAAAATCAGTTGGAATGGGTGCTATATTAGTTAATAGATTTAATAAAAATATTAATTATAATAATCAAAATAAAATTTTTGAATTAGATATATTTAAATTCATTATAGGGCGATGATGGGAGAATATATTATCTATTATAAAAGAAAAAGTAATAGGTGGAATATATGATGACAGATTTTTAGTAGAAAGCTACAAAAAGCTATTGACTATGTTTCTGACGTACAATTTCAATTGCCTTACGAAGGAGCAAAAAGAAAATGCTATTAGTTGATGATGTAGAAGATAAAATGTACCTAAAAGGAAACTGTTGATACAATGTATGATGATTACCTTTCCTAAAGTTAAGAAGAAAAATAAAAATAAAATTTTATAAATTAAAATGGATAGCTACTGTCCATTTTGTTTATATTCTTCTAGTTAAAATTTATTTACTTTGTTTAATTTTTGCTTGTGCTGCTGCAGATCTTGCGATTGGCACTCTGAAGGAGAACATGATACATAGTCGTTCCTACAGAATTTAAAATTCAATTGTATCAGGATCGCCACCGTGTTCACCACAAATTCCTACATGAAGATGAGGTTAGTTTCTCTTCCTAGTTTGAAAAGACATTTTAATTAATTTACCAACACCTTTTTGATCAATTTTGCAAATGGATTAAGTCGAATATTTTTATTTTCATATTCGTTTAAAATTTTCCAGCATCATCTCTTGAAAAACCGAATGTCATTTTGTGATAAGTCATTTTGTACCATAACTAAAAGAATTCAGCTTCTGTTGCGATTTCATGCAACCAGTAGGGCAGCTCTAGGAATTTCAATCATTGTTCCAATTTGTACTTAATGTTTTCGTTTAATTCTTTAAAAGTCATTTCAGTTTTCTTCAACGATTTCTCTTTTAACATATTTAATTCTTCAATTTCTCCAACTAATGGAATCATTATTTCAGGAGTAATTGAGATATTTTAAAATCTTTTGTGCTTTTCATTGCAGCATTTATTATAGCTTTGCTTGCATTCTATATTTGAGGATAAGTAAACTGCTAGAGACAGCAACCTCTGTGTCCAAAAGCATTGGGTTTATCTTCCAAATCTACGATAACTTCTCTTGAGATGACTTTCTTCGATTTTTCATTTCTTTTGCCAAGTTTTAATATCTTCGTCTTCATAAAGGTAAGAATTCATGTAGAGGTGGATCAAGTAATCTAATTGTTACTGATTTTTCTTTTTAATACAGAGTAGATATCATAAAATCTTTTTCTTGCATTGGTCTGATTTTTCTAAAAGCTAACTCTTTGTTCAATATTTTTCTGAAAAAGAATCATTTTGTCTTACAACAGGAGTTCTGTCTTTGTCAAAGAACATGTGTTCAGTTCTACAAAGTCCAATTCCTTCAGCTCCGAATTCTACAGCTTGTTTTTGCATCTCTAGGGGTTGTCAGCATTTGCTCTAACTCTAAATCTTTAATTTTCATTGCAATCCATAGAAAATTTTAAAGTTTCCAAGTTAATTGTGGATTTAATTTTTCGATTTCACCTTTATAGATAATTCAGTTGTTCCGTCAAGTGAAATTATTTCACCTTCTTGATTACTTCATTTTTGAGTTTTTATAACTTTTTCCAGCTTCGTCAACTTTTTATTTCACTAGCTCCTGCGATGCTAACATTTACCCATACCTCTTGCAACTACGGCTGCGTGAAGTCATACCACCTCTAGCTATTAAAATACCTTCCTCAATCATTGCTTCGATGTCTTCTGGAGAAGTTTCTTGACGAACTAAAGATTGCTTTTCTCCTGCTTTACTGCATCAACTATATATCTTTTGGTGGAAATAAACTTTTACCACTTGCAGCTCCCAGAAAGCAGCTAAACCTTTTGAAAGGATAGGAGTCTTTTCATCATTTTCAGCGTTGAAGATAAGATTGAAAGTTGATCTAAACTCTTTGGATTTCAACTCTTAAAATAGCTTCTTCTTTGAAATTAATCCTTCATTAACAAATCTACGCCCATTGATTTGCAGCATCTGTAGTTCTTTTTCCATTTCTTGTTTGTAATAAGAATAATTTACCTTCAATAAAGTAAATTCAAGGTCTTGCATATCTTTATATTGATTTTTCTAAAAACTTTTGCGATTCTTAAAAATTCATCATAAACTTCTGGCATAATTTCTCTTAGTTTTTCAATTGATTCTGGGTTCTAATACCTGCAACAACATCTTCACCTTGAGCATTCATTAAAATTCTCCGAATAATTTGTTTTTCTCCTGTGCTTGGATTACGGAAAGCTACACCAGTACCACTTGTATTGCCATATTGCAAAATGCCATTGCTTGAACGTTTACAGCAGTTCCTAGTGAATCATCAATACCATTTAATTTTTCTATAAACGATAGCTCTTGGGTTCATCCAAGATTTAAAAACTTCTTTAATAGCTATGATTAATTGTTCTAATGGGTCTTGTAGAATTCTTTTCAGTTTCTTGTTTATTTGTTTGAATTTTTCAACTAAAACTTTTAAATCTTCAGCTGTTAGTTCAGTATCTAATTTTAGATCTTCTTCAATTCTGTCAAGTTCATTTTCAAAATAAACTTTTGGAATTTCCACTAGCAACGTCACTGAACATTTAATAAATCTTCTGTAACTGTCAAATGCAAATCTTTCGTTATTTGTTGGGGTTTGCCAAGACCGATTGCTGATTTATCGTTAGACCTAAGTTAGAGGCAGTATCCATCATACCAGGCATTGATACAGCACCATCCACTTCTTGCAAAGAAAATAATAGAGGATGTTTTTCTGTATGCAGCTTTGTTAGCTTGTTTTCCTGATCTATAATGTGAGTTTTAATTTCCTCAATTAGACTTTCAGAAATTTTTCTCCATTTTTGTGTATTATTACAAGCTTCTGTAGTAATAGTAAAACCAAAAGACATTTTAGTGTCAATGTTAGTCATTTCAAGCAAGATTGGCACCTTTACCTCCCAATAAAAGATCGCATGTCTTTATTGCCTTCATCAAAATTGTAAACAAATTCTCATCCTCAATTACTTATTAATTTTTAATAGATGTTTTAAAATTATATCAGCTGTTTTCTTCAATAGCTTTTGCTGATACATCTATTATAGGACAGCCTATCATTATTCGGCTAGAATATTCAAGTTCTTCAAGTATTCTATTTGAATTTGAATAAATACTATTATCAAGGAGACCTAAAGATTTTAATCTTTCCTTTCTTATACTTTCTAACTTTTTCTGGAGTGTTTGTTTAAGCCTATTATAGAGCAGAAACTTTGAATAGTTCATCTGGAACCAGTGTTTCCGGCACTAGTGGGTATTCACCCAACTCTAATATGTTGCAAGATACATTGATAGTGGTGTTTTAGATGTACGAGAAATTCCAATTATTACAAGATCTACAATTAAAACTCCTCTTGGATCTTTTTCCATCATCCGTAACGAACTACAAATTCGATAGAGTCAATTCTTTTAAAATATTCTTCGTTTAATTTTCTTAAAGCTCCTGGTGTGTTTCCTGAACTATATTGCTCCTCTTTGGATTGCTAAAATAGATGCAGAAAGTAAATCAACATTGTTCCATGCTAGCGAAGTTCTGAAAACTTTTTAACATAGTCCAATAGTGGAGCGTCAACTAGGAATAAAATAAAATCAGATTCTCAGTATCTTTTTGACATTTTGTTTAGTATCTCCGAAAGATCAGAAAATTCTCTTATATGAGAAAATCTTTCGAAAGTGTACTCAATGTTATTAAAACTGAGCCTAATGCGGCGCGTACAGGATTGTTCCGCTGTTTCTCCAGTAGAGTCAGAAATTAAAATGTGAGCATTTATCTTCCTCATACTAAATATATTATAAACTTTATACGCTAGGGAAATAGGAGTAATTATTTTACTTTTAAAATTAAATATGAGTAAAATTAGAAGATAAACATCAATAGTTTATTCTGTGTTGATATGGCAGTATAATTAAACCAAAATGATTATAATACTTGAATTTATATGGTATGTAATAAGGTAATAATTATATATTTTTCACAAGCATGGAGTGTATGATAAAGTTAGCATAATTCAAGATATATATATAAAGTATGGTGCACCTATTCATATCAATTTTATTTATTGGGGTTGATTATGTTTTCTTTCATCGCATTTGCCTAATACGAAGATAAATGCGGTAATGATGTTAGTTATGTAATGATAAGATGATGTTTTAATAAAGATTGGACTGATGTTTCAATTAAGTTAAATCGTGTTGACGGAAAAGTGATTTCTTTAAACCTGAAAAATAGGGTCCGCAAGGAAGAATATATTTGCGAGACATTCTACAAAATCAATTTACTTGGCCTTTAGCGTTTTTACAAGTCAGTTTTAAATTGGGAAGTTAATATAAGTTGATGATTGAGTTTGAAGAATTTTAAAGAATACTAATTCTAAAGGTTTAAAACATCCGGAAGATGCAGAGAGATTATATTCAGATGGAAAGTATGAAAATTCAAAAGCGAAATTTTAGGAACTTTACAACAAAAGAAAAGTTAGAAAGAAGCAATTCTGATTGCATTGTCTGAAAAGAAAAAGAAAGTGATTGATATGAGTACAATTTCAGAACAACCGAAATTGAGATGATAAAATCTTTACAAGACAGCTCTTTCAAAATACGATTTCTCAATTAAAATATGAGATTAATGTGGTTCAAACAAAAGAGTTCTAGATGGCGAAATTTGTAAATATATTTACATTTGTTGATGAAATTAAAGCCAGATGAGACAAAAAGCGAGGGTATGTAAAGAAGACTTGCCATTAAATACTGATACTTTTGGAATGAATGAAAGATTTCAAACAACTGGAAAAGGTGAGTGTCGTTTCTATGGTAAAGAAAGGAATTTATGGATGGCAAATTGATGTCTAATAAAACAAAAAGATGCTGGTTGAAAAACTTTTAACTTTCCAATCTGATTCTATTGAACCTGTATTCATAAGGGACTGTATTATGATAAGGAAGATGATATTGGAGAAAACTTATATAAAGTTGACTTAACTGGAGCAACATATGTGGTTCTACATAGAAGGAAAGCTCCGCTCTAGATCTTACGAAAGTATTGTTACTGGTGATGTTATGGTAAAAAGTGGAAACTCCAGTACAGGGTTATGAAAGTTTAGGTAGTAGAAAAGACAGAAATCTAAAGGATTATCTCCGTTAGGATGTGACTATGTTGCGCATATGTTGATTATTGGATGCCTATAAACTGGAAGGGCGTAGGAGATTCATGATGCAAAATTGGAGAAATGGAAATTTGGTGGAAGTATATATAAAACATCAGGAAGCTATGGATGTATATAAATACGCCACTTGAAAAAGTACAAATTTGTATGATAATGTTGGAAATAAATACTCAGTTATAGTTTATAGAGGTAATTAAAATTGGTTTAGTGATTAAGCCTGGCTGACTTAATTACTAAACTTTTTATTTAAAATGGATATAAAATAAAAATTCAAATCATAATATATTGCTAAAGTAAATATCTCGACGTCATTTCGACCGGGTGAAAGGTGTTTTGTGGTTAAAGTATTAATTTTTCAACTGTTGACTTTTACTGCTAATTGTATTATATATAGTATAAATATAAGAGTTCTAAAGGAGGAGATTTAATTATGGAAATATACCCAGGATAAAAATAGCATGATAATGTCTTGTGGATTTGCATAATAAGTTATGCAATTCTATTCATAACGTGAAACATGTAGGAGGATGGATTTACACCTAGGTTAGTTAAGATTTTTATTTACATCCGGTTAATTAGTAGATGTATATTTATACATTTCTTATGTATATTTTATTCATTGATATATGGATTGGAGTTCTTTTTGTATTGTTCGTAAAAGTAATCATTATATAATTGATAAAATAACAACAAAGACTAAAGGGAAATAACATGGCATATCTATTTTTGGGGATTATTGATAAGTTTGTGTTAAATGGACTCTTTGCGCATTAGTTGCCATGATAAATGGAGATTTTTACTTTACGATTTAGTCAATTTGAAATATTTCGTGCTTATTGGTTTATTTTTTGCAGTTTTTGTTCAATCTTCTGCAGAAGAGTTATTATGTAGAGGATTTATGTATCAAAGATTATTGAAAAATCTACTAACAGTCCGGCTTTTGCAATTATATTTAATTCACTATTCTTTGCAGCTTTACATTTGTTCAATAATGGAATGTCTATTTTGCCATTTATTGTATATTTATTTTTGGAGTTTTAGCATCCATGATTATATATTATTTTGACAGTTTATGGATGGCAATGGGATTACATGCAATGTGGAATTTTACTCAAAGTATATTATTAGGATTACCAAATAGTGGAAATAACGTTCCATATTCCATTTTTCAAAATATGGGGAGCTCAGTAAAGGGAAGTTTCCTTATAATCCGATTTTTGGATTAGAAGGAACAATTTTTATCTTGTGTTTTTATGACCGCTTGTTGTGTGGCATTGTATCTTTGGAAGTCAAAGAAAAAATTTGAAAACAGTATAGTAAATTTTTAAAATAGTTTAGCAATTAAGATAAAAATTTCTTAAAAGCTAAACTTTTTCTTGACTTTTTGTATTATCTGTATTATAATATATAATACAAGGAGATGAGAGAGAAATGTTTTTATTGATACTTTGTCAGAAGTTCCTATTACACTCAGATTTGCAATGGTATTATCAAAAGAAATTGCAGAGGAAATTTTAAAAATGGAGATGAATTACCTTCTGTTGAGACAACTTGCAAAAAGATTTTTGGAATAAATCCTATGACTGTGAATAAGAAAGCTTATGAATTTTTAAAAAGTGAAAATGTATAGAGATTGACAGACGTGTAGGCTCGATTGTATATGTTAGATGCACAGGAAGAAAATATTGAAAATATAAAAAGAAAATTTACAAAACTTTAATTAATGAGGGTTAAGATGAGAAATCTTGGGCAAAGGAGTTCTTTAGTGAGCTTATAGAAAGGAGTTTTTAATATGATTTACGATTTAATTTTGATTGGATCTCTATGGATGGTTTTGCTATAAGTTATTTTTCACAAAAGAAAGGGATTTTTCTTACAATAATGGAAAAATTTTGCTTACTACAATTCCTATAAATGAGGTAGATAGTAAGGAAGTTCAAGAGATTAGTAAAAAGGGTTTAAGAGTTTTAAATTAGCATTTAGTATTTTTATACTTTCATTTTCCCTATTATTGTTAATAGCTGATATTGAAATTATACTCTTCTATCGGAATATATTTGTTTATTTAATTTCATCTGGGGTGTTTGTCAAATAAATATATAAAACAAATGAGAAAAAGTAAAAAGAAAAGAAAGAAACTTTGCGAGGTTTTACTAGAAAAGTATGTGGATTTATCAGTTTCAAAGGAAATAGATAAAGCAAAAACTTCCTATTTTTAGTATGGTTAATTCCATTGATGGTTTTATTGGAGGATTTTCTATTTTTGGAACTTTTCTGATATTGAATTAATTTTGTTTATCTGCTTGTCAACAACTAATAGCAGTGATATTTATGGGACTATTCTGGAGAAGGTCTAAAATATCAGTTATAAGCGATAAGAGAGATTTATATATAAATAAAAATGAAAAATTATTAAGTTTCAAAAATATAATTTTTACTTTGAGTAAATGTATATTCTGCTTTTGTTTTTAGGTTTTAATATTTTTACAAAACTGGATCATCTCTTTTCTTCCTCTTTGGAGCAGAGATACTACTGATTTTACACTATATTTTATATTATATCTACTATTAATAAAATTGATATGGAAATAAGCTAGTAATATTGAAGATGATAAAATTCATTGAGGATGAAGATGAGTACTATGACATTTTGGATATATTTCCTAATGATCCAAGGATTTTTAGTTTCTGATCCAATGAATAGTAGTAAGTACAGTTATTAATCGAGGTAGGTAAAATATTATTTTGCAATTACAGAATATGTCTGCATTATGTAATTATATTCGAACTACTTTAATGACAAAAGACTGGAAGGTTGAAGATTTTCAGATACTATTAAAGATTTCAACAATGCTTTTATAAAGATAATATAAAACTAAAGTGATATTGAAAATATGACTGTGCTTGATAAAATTTCCAAATCAAAAAGGGCTAATAGGATGAATGGTGGAGCTACGAAAGAGCTTATAGAAATTTCTCTGTAGAGGAGAAGAAATGTTGAGGCTTTATGTTTTCAACAAAAGCAGATAAGGTCAGGTAAAGTAGATCAAAGAGTCAATTTCCTATTAATATGCAAAGGAGACAAATGGAAGAAACAGAAGAGCTTCTATGAAAAATTGAAAGAATTTTAAAAATAAATAGAAATGATGCATTGTCAATTAGACAGTGCATCTGTTAAAAAGTTCAACTGTATGTTTTCGATATCTTGTGGAGATATGGATTGGAGCAAATCTTGAAACAACTTGTTCATTTTAATCTCTAAGAAATTTTGTAAAATTCCATTTAATTTTATTTTCCCAAAAGGCCTGCATGCCTTTTAGAAAACTTGTATAATGGATGAGTGTTTGTCCGTAACTGCATTTTTCAAACATTGGGAAGAGTTACTCCATAATTTAGACTTCACAAAATGTTTTAATTTCTGTGTTTGTTCCAGGATCTTGATTTTAAATTGGTTGCAAGGAAATCCTCAAAACAAACAAATCCTTACATATCTTCATCATATATAGTTTTGCCAATCCTTCTAATTGTGGAGTAAAACCACAACTTGCGCTTATATATTTTCTATAAGTAATACTTTATTTTTAAAGTGTTGCATGGTGAAACTCGTTTCGAAATCCAATGTCATTTACTGTAAAATCATAAATATTCTTTCTACCTCAAAAATATTATATAAAGAGATTTTATTTATATACATAATTTTATATTAAACATTTAACCCTTTTAATTTTACGTATTTTATTATTTGTTACAAAATAATAATATTAGAATTATTAAATGTTTTGTGATATAAAAATATAAATTGTTAAATAATTATGTAGTCTATGAGCAAATTAAATATTTGACATTCTTATGCTTTTTATAGTTATAATAGTGCACGTATTTTATAATAAACTATGAGAGGACGGAGCTTGTGAGATGTAGCAAGAGATAGTGTATGGTGCAAACTATTTATATGAAACAAACTCGTATCACCTTGGAGTTTTTGGTAGTCCCGTTAAAAGATTTTTGGAGTGATTTAAGATTTTTATCTTAAATAATTTGAGTGAGTAACTCGGAAAAATTTCGTCCCCTAAGATTTTATCTTGAGTTTTTTATAGAAAAAATGGAGGTATATATGGCAAAGTTGAGAGAACTTTCAAAGAGGTCCGTTAAGGATAAGAGAAATGAAAATATCTGAGTATTGGAATGAGATGGATTTGTTGCATGAATCTGTAAATTCAAGAGAGGACATGATAATTATATTTTTATCGATGGTCCATCCAACAGCAAATGGTAAACCCAGTATTCACCATGTTATAAGTCGTACTTTAAAGGATATGACTTGTGAGATATAAAACTATGAAAGGTTATAAAGTTAAGAGAAAAAGCAGGTTGGGATACTCATGGACCACCTGTTGAAATTGAAGTTGAAAAATTAGGACTACAAGTAAAAAGATATTGAAGATTATGGAGTAGAAAAATTCTGTAGGAATGTAGAGAATCTGTTTTCGTTTATGAAAGTAAATGGAGAGAAAATGTCTGAGAGAATGGCTTTCTTAGCAGATATGAACAACCCTTATATAACTCTTTCGACAACAATTATATTGAATCTGATTTGGAATCTTTTTAGATGAGATTTTCAAGGTTTAATGTATGGAAAGGAGCCTAGATTTTACCATACTGTCCACGTTGTGGAACTGGTCTTGCTTTCTCACAGTAGCTCAAGGTTATGAAATGATTAAGACCACAACAGTTTATGAAATTTAAGAAGAAAGATGAAGATGCTTACTTTATCGCTTTGGACAACAACTCCTTGGACTCTTCCTTCTAATGTTGCTTTTGACTATTAAATCCTAATGTAACTTATGTTAAGGTAAAATATAAAGATGAATTACTTATTTAGCTGAAAATCTAGCAACTAAAGTTTTAGGGAGAAGATTATGAGTTGTAGAAAAATATTTAGGAAAAAGATATGGAATATTAGAATATGAACAACTTATTCCTGAAATTGAAGTAAAACAAAAAGCATTTTTGTAACTCTTGCAGATTATGTTACTGTTGAAGACGGTACTGGTATAGTTCATACTGCTCCAGCATTTGGGGAAGATGACTATCAAACAGGGAAGAAGTATAATCTTCCGTTAATCAATCCTGTTAATGAAGAAGGAAATTCAGCACTACAGATATAAAGGTAGACCAGTTATGGAATATGATGCTGATATTATCACATATCTTTTTGAAAATAATAAGGCTCTGAAAACAAAAGGTTGAACACAATTATCCACATTGTTGGAGATGTCATACACCTTTGATTTACTATTCAAAACCATCTTGGTACATTGAGTAACTAAATATAAAGATAAGTTAATTGAAAATGCAAAGGGTGTAAACTTTCTATCCTGAGTGTTGGTGAAAAAGATTTGAAACTGGCTGAAAACTAAATGATCTGGGCAATCAGCCGTTCAAGATATTGGGAACTCCTTTCAATGTTTGGAAATGTGATTGTGGACATTGTACAAGTGCTAGGTCAAGAAAAGAATTGGTTGAAAAGAAAGTATTGAAGATATTGATGAAAATATAGAATTACAGACCATTTGTAGATAATGTTCATTTAAAAATGTGAAAAATGTGAGTGGCACAATGACTAGAGAAAAAGATGTTATTGACGTTTGGTTTGACTCTGGGGCAATGCCATTTTGCACAACATCATTATCCTTTTGAGAACAAAAGAAAACTTTTGGAAATTATTCCCTGCAGATTTTATTTGTGAAGAATTGACCAAACTCGTGGATGGTTCTATCATTACTTGCAATTTCAACATTAATAACTGGAAAATCTCCATATAAAAATGTTTTAGTTAATGACTTAATTTTTAGATAAAGACGGAGAGAAAATAGAGTAAAATCTCATGGAAATACGATTGATCCTATAGAATTGTTTGATAAAAATATGGTGCTGATGCTGTAAGACTATATGCTCTTTATGTTTCTCCACCTTGGGTTCCTACTAGATTTGACGTTGAAGGACTTAGAGAAATTGAAAGTAAAAATTCTAGATCTTTCAAAGAACACATAATTTCTTCAACTTTATTCAGGAACTGACGATATAGATCAAGAGGTTCTTTGTTGATTATGATAGAGACCCAAAATAGACAGATGGATATTATCACGTTTTAATAATCTTTTCGAAAGATGTATAGTGAAAATATGGATAAGTTTGAAGTTACAAAAGATGTTCGTGCAATTTCCGATTTTTATAGTGGAAGATCTTTCAAACTGGTATATCAGAAGAAATAGAAGAGATTCTGGAAAACAAAGTTGACGATGATAAAAGTGTTTATATTTTCAACATGAAATCTTACTTGGAATTTCAAAGATTGCAACAATTACTCCTTTGTTGCTGAAGAAATGTATCGTAATTTAACAGACAGAAGAGTGTTCATTTAGATCATTCCTGAATGATGCTAGTTTAATTGACGAAGCATTAGAGAAAAGATGGAAATTGCAAAGATCTTGCAACAATTGAGTCGTGCAAGTCGTGAAAAAGTTAAGATTAAGGTTAGACAACCACTTTCTGAAATAGTTGTTGATTTTGCTTTAAAAAGATTGGTGATTTAGAAGGATTAATAATGGAAGAACTTAATGTTAAGAAAGTTGTATTCGAAAAAGAGACTTATCAGGATTTATGAACTATATGTTAAAACCAGATTTTCAAAAGTTTGTGGAAAATCTTAGGAGCTAAAAATTAAAGCATTTTGAAACTTCTTAAATGAAACAAATCCAAAGAATTCTTAGAAAAACTTGAAAATGGAGCAGTTCTGTAAAACTTGAATGGGAAGACATGAAATTCTTAAAGAATATGTTGACGTAAAAGTAAGCGCTAAAGAAGGATTTGACGTTACAATGGAAAATAATCTATTTGTAATTTTAGATACTACTTTAACTGATGAATTGCTTGATGAAGGTTTTGCAAGAGAAATAATCTCTAAGATACAACAAATGAGAAAAATCAGCTGATTTTGATGTGCTTGATGAAATTAAAATTAAATATACTTGTGCAGATAGATTGAAAAAGCAGTTGAAAAACTACAAAGAGTTTATTATGAAAAGAAAACTTTAGGTGTTGAATTGACTTTGTTGATTCATTGTATAGACAGAAGTTTGAGTTTCAATGGAGGCTTGGAAAGGTGTTGTAGAAAGAGTTTAATAAATATTAAAAATCAACAGAAAAGTTCGTTGATTTTTCTTTGTTCATAAAGCTGAGTTAATCCTGTGCTTTTTGTTTTATATTTGAGATTTATTATAAGTTTTCTCTAGATAGAGCACTCGCTTACATCTTAGGCCCCACTTTGACCTCCTAGAATGTTCACCTGGATCAATCTGTGAAGTTTGCCCTTTTCTTCAGGCGTGATTTGTAATAGTGTCTGCTATCATGACAATAGCTTCTCTGGGTGCAATGAGCTAAAATGTATTGTATCCATCAGACCATTGTTCTCTATGAGTATCCTAGTCACATCACCATACGGATAGGGTCAATTTTTATCTACCATGAAGATATCAATGCAACTTCAATATCAGTTGATTCAGTTTCAACTTTTGCTCCATCAACTAATTTAGAGAATAAATTTCTAATGTCTTTTTCAATTTCAGGGTGAAGAGTATATAAATCTCTATCAACTTCGAAAGTTAAAAACAGTGTCAAGGTGCATGAAAGCTCTATTATCCTGGAGTACCATTGCAAGTACAGTTTTACTCGATCTCCTTCAAAGTCTGCAATTGTTTCAGTGCAAAGTGGAGATTGTACGTTGTGAGAAATACGAAATAGCTTCTAACATCCTCGAAATAAAACTAAAATGCTCCACCTTCCGATTGATGGAACATCAGTTCTAATCATACCATGATTCCTTTAAGATTCTTTATGGTGTTCAAATATTTGTTTTTCAAAAGAGTTTTCTCTTCTTCTTGTAACGAGACCACATTGTATTTAAAGCTCACACCATCTTTAATGAACGAAAATGGGTCTCTAGTGAGTATAAATTTGGAGGTGGTTTTTGAAATGAAGAAAATCATGCTGAAACAACAATTCGACTCAAAGTTGGAAGGTTCTTTTCCATCTACTTCGTTCTCTCAACACCTTTCTATCATCTAAAACTAATTCTTTATTATGCTATGAAAAGTAGATATTCTCTTAATAATCTTTTCATTTTCTACATACACATCTGCATTATCTAGGGAATTCCTGGCACTAAAAGCAGTTCTGAGTCCATCATCATGAGAGACTTTCCTTTGCACAAATCTTCAAGATAGAATAACTGCACGTCATTTTGTCTAAAAAGTATTATGTAAACATATCATGTTCTTTTGAGCATTAACTCCAAAAATGGATTTCATCAAAAAGAAGCTCATCTAGTGAGATCAAGTGTTAGTTACTAAGTTCTTTATAGAGGTCTACGTGAAAGTAAAGGCTGATTTTAATTTTCCCTATTCAAGAATTTCCATTAATTTTCATGTAAATGTCCTGTAGTCTAATATGTATATGTATATCAAATAAAATATCGTAAAAGACAATGCATATAGATATATTGATAAATTTTAGTACAAGTGTACATTTTCAATTACGACTTGAAACTGGCCAGTACGTTTTGTTAGCATCAAAGAACAAAATGGTTCAAGGTCATAGACCTATGCAAAGTAATGCTCGACACGTCATCTCGACCTGTGGCCGACGCGAAACTGAGGTGTAAGTGAATCTAACGCTAGCACTTTGTACTAGTAATGGTAGGTCTGAGCATACAGTGTTCGAAATCGCTGATTTGGGCCACAATCGACTGGGGAGATCTCATGCTGCTTTTGCAAAAGTGAAAATGTATCGAAAGATACGTCAATATTTTTATCAATACCAAAGCTATGCTGAGTCAGTTTGGATTCGTGTTTACTGATTTTTCTTTAATTATATTATCTGCTTAAGTTTTTGAGTTCTAGTTGAAGTAAAAGCTAAAATTGCAACAAATGTCATTGCCATTTTGAATTAAGTTTGGTACGTTCTTGAAACAACTTGGTACCAAGAATCTTCCCCTCTTGTTGAGAAAAGCTCAGAAGCTGTCTAATAAAATATAGTAACTACAAAGGAAAAGAGATTGAAATTAAAGCAACTTTTAAAGTTGAAGTGGTACTTTCTTTTTCAATATCCAGACATGTAAGTCCTGGGAAAAATCATTATCATGTTGTGCTAACATATCCTAGGAAATGCATTCCAGGGTGAACCTAATGTCATGAAATAAAATCAATGGGTCAGATGCTCCTCAATGATTGTTCCAAGTGTAGGTCTAATATTATACCTGAGAATATCATCAGGTATAAATCTGAGGTTATTCTTCCACTTCTAGGTGGGAATAAATAAATATTTTTGATAAGACAAAATAATTGTTAAAGCTATCATAAGTCCAGCGATAGCTAGTTGTATGGTTGTAATACCTATTTTCATCATTTCTCCTTTTCAAAATCTAATGCCAACAGTGGATGCAAAACTAACCACGAGGTGTGTCTCTTCGTTTACAAAGCAACATCCATCTTGTAACACTTAATGCAGGTTTCCTACTCTGCCCACATGAGGCTACTATTGCATCACACGAGATACTAGAATAATTCTATAAGATAGAAAATGTCGATATCTTATAGTAAAGAGCATAATAAATCGTAAATATGTAAAATTTGTATATTTGACTATTGTGGTAAAATAATATGTATCGCATAATATATATTTTAAATAGAGAGGTGAATTATGGGATAGTGAACTTTTTAATTCTTCAGCAAAAGACTTATAGAATCCAATCGTGAGACAAAGGTGTGTCATGCGAAGAACAATATTCAAAATTAACAGATGATGAACTTAGAAATCATACCGCATACTTCAGACAAAGATGGCATCATGGGTCAGAACTTTGGACGATATCTAGCCCTGGAAGCTTTCTTTACAGCTGCTAAGAAGCTGCTTATAGTTTAGGTGGAGAAACATTATAGAGTACAGCTCATCGTGTCGTTCTACATGAGGTGCATTGGCCCGAGGAAATGAAACACTGGTGAGATTGAAAACTTTGATAGCGACATTATTCTTGTTGAATGCGCTTACCAGTAAAGGGTAATATCGTAACATTGATTACCTTGCAAGAGAGAGATAAAGGTGGATGGGTAAAGAGTTCACGAGATTCTTAGGCCAAATAAAGTAGGTTGATATTTACATGCGGGTCTTTCAAATGATGAAAGACGTTATAACTATAGTTGTGATATCGCTTAGCTGGAACAAAATCAAAATTTGTTTTGACTATCTAAGAGATAACGCATGGTTGTTTACAAAGGAAGAATTAGTTCAAAGAGGACTTAATTATGCAATAGTTGATGAAGGTTGACTCAATTTTTAATTGACGAAGCTAGAACTCCACTTATCATTTCCAGGTGAGGAGATCAATCAACTGGTTATATGCACTTGCTGATAGATTCGTAAAGAGGTTTAAAAGGAAGATTGCAGGTCAAATAAGAAGAAAATGAGATTTTCTATGACAGAGAACTTACTAGAGAAGAAACTGGTGACTTTGTAGTTGATGAAAACATAAGGCTGCGACTTAACTGAAATTGGTACTGAAAAAGCTGAAGGAATTCTTCGGTCTTGGTAACCTTTCAGATCCAGTTAATAGAGATGGCTCATCCGTATCAATCAAGCATTAAAAGCAAATAATACTGATGCACAGAGATGTGTGGCTTCGTTGTGAAAGAGTGAAGATGGAAATCTTAATCGTTGATGAATTTGACTGGACGTATCGCTAGGTAGGTAGATATAGTGAGAGGATTACACCAAGCGATAGCGGCTAAAAGAGGTGTTGAGAGTCAAATCTGAATCTAGAACTCTTGCGACAATTACTTACCAAAGTGCTTTGGAATGTGTGACTTTCTGGTGTGGCCAGAACTGCAAAGGCAGAAGAAGATGAGTCAATGAGAGTTTATCCACATGGATGTTAGTGAAATTCCAACAAATAAACCTGTTATCGAAAAAGATCATCACGATAGAGTAATGTAACAGAAGAAGCTAAAGTAAAGAGTATTGTTCAAGAAATTGAAAAGGAGAATACATGCAAAAGGACAACCAGTGCTTGTTGAGTACAATTTCAATTGAAATTTTACAGAATTGATTAAGTGCTATTCTATGAAAATGAGAATAGAACATGATGTGATTCAGATACTTAAATTCCATGCAAGAGAAGCTGAAATGGTTGCTCAAAGCTGAGGGGTGTTTGGTAGGATTACTAGTGCAACAAACATGGCAGCGCCGTGGTACTGATATTCGCTTTTTAGAGTGGTAACCCAGACTTTGCTATGGCTAAACATGAAATGATGGTACGCCTCAATATATCAACTACGAACAGCTTAAATTCATTCACGAAACAGATGATGAAGAAGTTTTAGCTGCTAGAAAAGTATTTAAAAATTATATGATAAATGTAAAGTTCAAACTGATGAAAATGCTAAAGAAGTTGTGAAAGCTGGTGGTGCTCACCAGTTGGTGCTGAAAGACATGAGATCAAGACGTATCGACAATCGGTTAAAGAGGACGTGCTGGACGTCGAGAGGACCCTGGTGAATCAAAGATCGTTTCTCTTTCAGATTAACCTAATGCGTTTATTCGGTAGGAAGCAATTCGAGATTTGCTATGAGAAGAAATTACGAGTCCAGATGAAGTGCAAATTTAGTGCAGTTACAAGAGGAGATAGAAAGATCTCCAAGAAAGAGTTGAAGCCTAACGACTTTGGTATCCAAGAAAGAACGTGTTAAAATACGATGACGTTATGAATGTACAAAGAAATGTGATTTACAAAAGAAAGACGTGCAGTTCTTGACGGAGAAGACATGAAAGATAATATTCAAGAAATGTTGAAAAAGAAATTTGTAGATGCGACTGAGTTGAACAATACTCCAAATGGAAAATCTAATGAGATTAAAGCGACTTAGAAGTTAGCTATTGAAAATGCTTATTGCACATGGCTTATTGAACGGTGATGAAATGAAAGAGTTTAAATAAAGAACAATTAAAAGATTATATCAAAGAAGTTTCTCAAAATATTGTAACTGAAAAGAGAGAACAAATCGGTTCCAGAGGCAAATGAGAGAAAGTGGAAAGAGTAATCCATGCTTATGGTTGTTGATGATAGATGGATGGATCCTTATAGATACTATGGATCGAATTAAGACAAGGTATCGGTGTTAGATCTTATGGACTGCAAGGCCAGTTAGAGCATACAGGAGCAGGAGAAAGGATTTGAAATGTTCAACAGAAATGAACATGAATCAATCAGAGCAGATGTTCTAGGATTATTCAATGTTGTACCTTAAGGAGCTGAAATTGAAAAGAGAGAGCTATGCAGTAGAGGTTTCTCACATGTTACAAGATGAACAAACTACTTATGTTAAAGGAAAGAAATTGGAAGGAAACGAGTCCATGTCCTTTGGAAGTGGTAAAAATATAAAAATGTTGTGGATAAATAGAAATTCAAGTTAAAAGATACATTTTAATGAGGGTGTATCTCTAAGAGCTAACAGAAATATAAACCAACTAATGTGCATTTGAGGTATTGATACACTTTGAAAGGAGTCGTTATGAATGAAATGGAGCAGAGCCGCAGAATTTTCCGAAAGATGGAAAAATGAGGGATATGAGGGAATCACAAAATATTGGATAGATTTATTGTCAAATGTTTTAGGAGTTTCCTAATGCGACAGGAGTTTATTGAATTTGAAGATACAGTTCATGATTGATAAATCGACAGGTTATTGATGGTTATAGATAAAACGAAAGTATTAATCGAGACAAAAATCAATAGAAAAGACTTAAGAAAAACAATAAAACAATCCGAGTGGTTCATTATTAAATCCATTTCAACAGGCTAAAAGATACTCTTCAGAATTGCCATGTGATGATAGGCCAAGATGGATTGTAACGTGGTAATCAAATCATAGCTTGTATATGATATGAATAATCCAGATAGGAACCTGAAGAAATATTATTACAAAATTTATTCAAAGAATATTATAGATTAAGCTTTTAGTTGATTCTAAAAACGAACATATAAAAGAGGAAGAACTTTCCTTTAAAGCAGGGGAATTGGAGTTTAGTAAGAAACTACATGATGCCTTTTCTAAAGAGTATAAAGATATAACAAATGAGACGATCTCAAGAAAGATTTAAATATGAGTTATGTGTGAGGTTGAGTGTTCTGCCTATATGCAGAAAGATGCTGAGGTTGTTTGGGATCTATTTTCACGATTATTTAGCAAAATACGATGAGTTTTACTTTGTGGGAGATAATCTTATTAAACTAGCTTAAAACTTTGGAGTACTGAGGAAAGAAGATGAGAACCCTATGCTCCAGAAGATGATTTGAGCCAATTTCCTTATGTGATGGTGGGTTGTGTTTTCTAATGAAAAATATAGGGATACCAAAAATTTACTGATGAGGATTACAAAAGTGGCATTTACTAGCAAAAGCATCCAGATGAATTTGATTGGTCGGAAATCTGACCAGCAACAATGATGGTGCAGTGTTTGAATCTACATTCGATCCTGAAACAGAAGGTCCAGGAGGATGCACCTATGCTTCAATAGAAAATATTCATAAAGGTAATAGATCCGTTATTCTTAGGTGATTTAAAGAGATAGAACAATAAATACAGAAAGTATAAAGAATGATACGAAACGATGAATTAAGAAAATTTCAGGAATATTTAGGGACTCTTAAATTCTTTGTCTGCAGCATGGTTCCAGGAAACTTTTTAACAGAAACATATCTATCATTGAAGAAGATTGGAAAATGAGACTTTAGAGTTATGGAAGGTGGAAAGGTAGCTTTAGACTGAGCAAGAAGGTACCATAAAGTTTCAATCCAGCTTAATTTTATGGAATAGAGAATAAATGACTTTAACAATAAAGTTGCAAAAACAGCATTATGGATTAACTGAGAAGCACTAAATCGTCTTCAAAGAAACAAAAATATAATACATAATCCTTCAGGATTAAAAGATATTGCACCTCACCCGAAACATATGAAAATAGTAGTAGAGTAATGCTAAGAACAGATTGGAACGAAGTATTGCAAATACCGTCAAATGTAATTATATTAGCGAGATCCACCTTTTATTTGATTGGAATGTATATGTAGATGCAACACAAAAGAGAAGGAAATAAGAGTTATTTTTGATGGAGTAAAAGGTGAAGGTGAATTTGATTACTTAACGGCATGGTATAAAGGCATGTGATTATATTTCAAAATCAGGAATAAAAAGTTGCATTTGTTTCAGCTAATAGTATATGTCAAGGTGAACAGGTTACTACATTTTGGAAATATTTAATAGAAAAATATCAATAGAAATAAATTTTGCTGACAACATTTGTATGGAATAGTGAAGCTAATGACAAGGCAGTCCATTGTATTATAGTAGGGTTTTTCAGGGTACAAGCAGATGGGGTGTTATATATGCAGACGTTGTGCCATATAAAAGTGTAAAAATATAAGTCCATATTTGGACTTGATGCACCCACTCAGTTTTATAGTTTCTCATTCAAATCCTATTTGTGATGTGCCTAGAATGAGATTTGGAGTATGCCTAGAGATGGAGGAGGTTTTAAATTACTCCAGAAGAAAGAGAGAATATTTCCATAAAAAGAACCATGACTGAAAAATGGATTAAAACCTTATGTAGGAGCGAGTCGAGGTTTATTAATAATAGAGTATTGCTTGTGGTTAAAGTGCTGAGACCCTCAAGAAATATCAAAAAGCAAACTTTACTAATGGAAAGAGGTGAAATCAGTTAGAAAATTTAGAATTAATAGTAAAGCAAGAAGGAACTAGAAAGTTTGCAGCTACTGCAACTATCTGTCAAATAGCACAACCCTGATTCTCCTTCTATTTATTGTTCCGAAAACATCCATCTGGTAAACGAAGATGTTGCCGATTGGATATGGATGAGGATTCAATAGCTAGTGATCTCTGTTTTTCTAATGCAGAAGCAACGTGCCATGAATTTGCTATTATAAGTTCAAATGTTCTATATGTGTTGGTTGAGAACGGTGTCTTGGGAAGATTAAAGTCAGATTTACAGATATTCTAAAGATATAGTTTTATAATGATTTTTGTTAGTGACTCAAATTTAAAACAAAAAGATCGACAGGGCAAATGATTATAGAAGCAAAGAGTATTCAAATGTTACATTGTGAATTTATATGGAGAAAAATGTATTTATATACTCATCTGATAAAAGGCACATCAAGAGAAATGACATGCGTATGGAAGCTTATGGATTTGATTGGAGAAAAATGGCAGAATCAGACTGCGTATTAGCAAGAACTAATAAAAATGTATCAAGAAATTAACTGAAGAAAATAATGGATGATCCACGTAATTATTTATTTAAATATGGGAGTAGTTAGTGTTGTTAGACCAGAGTGTTTTGTGTGCTAGAAAATGTACAACATATTAACTGCAAATAACGGACATTTTAAATACAGGAAATTTATAGCTTATGTTCCAGTAATGGTTACACGTTAGCGATGATACCTAGTAAGGAAGATTATCCAGAATGTTAGTGTTTATGATGACCACTTTGTAATAATGTCTTAAATCTGGAATTAAATGGAAGTATGATTTAATACTAATATAAACCGTCAATTAGAGTTAGTCTCTTGATTGGCGGTTTTTGCATTGACTTTACATGATTTATACATGTGATATTATCAAAAATGTTGTTTATAAGGTTATTGATAAGGGGTTGACCATGAGTGATGTAATAAGCTGTTAGATGAGCTATAAAGAAACCAAAGAAAACTTGTACGAAGGAGAAGTCTTTATTTTTAAGGAATTGTTAAAAGGGATATGTATGGAACAGGATACCGAGAAAGGACTGTACTAATGTCTTAGTAGATGTTTTTTAGAGATATTTTAAAATAATATACTTGAATAAATGCTCATATAACTATTGACACAAGAAAAATAATAATATAATATATATATAACGTGTGAATGACTTGTCCAAGTAATCAGATGAAATAGATTTAAAAAGAGGTGATAATATGACTAAAATTTAATTCAATTGAAAGATGTGACGCAATGTAATTCATGAGATATTGTAAAATCAAGTTAGAGATAAAATGCCTCAAGAAGAAAGCCTTTGTGATCTAGCAGAATTATTTAAAGTATTTGGAGATTCAACACGAATCAGGATATTATGGGCTTTTGATGAAGCTGAAATGTGTTTTGTGATATCTCGTGTTACTTAACATGACACAATCAACAATTTCCATCAGCTGAGAGTCTTAAAAACAAGCTAATTTAGTGAAAAATAGAAAAGAAAGGCAAGTAGTATATTATTCATTAGTTGATGATCATGTAAGAGAAAATATTTGACCAAGGTCTAATTCATATCAACGAGAAGTAGTAATGCAGTAGAATAGAATATGAAGATATTTGGGCATATGATTTGAGTCTTTCATTTCAAATGAGCAAATGCTTCAAGAAAATTTGAAAGTCTTGCTTGAGTATTCAAAATAAAGTACAAATAATGACTGAGAGGATTTAATAATGAAAAAGAAATTTATACTTAAAGGTTAGAGATATGTGCAAAGTGCGCGGCAAAATGGAAAAAGAGCTATTAATGAAGTTTCGATGGAGTGAAAGAAGCTACTGTTAACTTCTATGACCACAAAACTCAGTTATTGATGGTGAGGATGATGCTGCTGTGCACACAGGCAGAGGTACCGATAGTTATCGAGACCCGACAACTATGAAAAAGGCTTGAAGGAGGCTATTTAGTAGCGACAAAACGTCTATGGCGAATAATTGTTGGTTAGCCGTAAGTTGCTACTAGCAATATTGCTTGGATTTAAATAACGAATGGTTCAGATTGCTCTCTATAATAATAGTTACATTGTTAGGTAGAGAGATGTTGTAAAAGAGCTGCAAAGATATTCTAAAGGTCAAGTTTTCGATGAAAATTTGTCAGAGTGTTACGCAACGAATTGGTGCATGATTGGTGAGTGTCCTGAAGCAAAAGCTGTGCAGTTAGTGCTGTTTTATCAAGTTGAGAGACTGTTTTCAAAGCTACATGCAGTTGGCAAGTCGAGAAGAAAAGTCAATTGCAAAGCCTTTATGGATATTCGACACGAATTAATGCAAATGTTAAAAAGGTGATGAACTTGTCAAAGTACCCAGATGAAGTACAAAGTGGAGATATTGTGTAATTAAAGCAGAGAGAGATTCCTCTTGATGGCAAGGTAGTGAGAAGTTCAATGATCGATACATCGCTGCAGCAGGCGAATCATGTTCGTGATTAGTAGAGGTTGGGAAGCACATCCCAAGTGGGTGCACCAACATTAATGGGCTATTATAGCAGAGGATTACCAAGGAATTTGGAGAATGCTATTGTAAGTCAGTGACGTAGTGAAAATGCAAGCAGTAAAAATCCAGTGAGAACAATTTGTTACGAAAGTTTGCGAACATTATACACCGTTGTCAGGTTATAATCTGGCAGTTTTCTAGCTATTACACCACCTCTTGTTATAGACAGGGCGACTTTTAGTGATTGGATGTGATAGAGCTCTAGCGATTCCTCATGATATATCCCGTCCGTGTGTTTCTGAAGGTCAATTCCTTTGAGTTTCTTCGGTGGAATAGTGCGAGCCTCAGGTGTTTTAGTCAAGGGTAGTAATTATTTAGAGGCATTAGCAGAAAGCTGAAATTGTTGTTTTTGATACTGGAACACTAACGAAAGGTGGTATTTAATGCAGTTGGTGAAATTCATCCAGAAGGAGTTTCAGAGAAGAGCTACTAGAATTAACTGCACATGCGGAAAGCTAGTTCCAATCATCCGATTTCACTTTCACTGAAACGTGCATACAGCAAAAGAAATAGACAATGGACGTATCAGATGCGTGGTAGAAGAGATATCGAGGTCGCGGTGTTATTGCAACAGTAGATGGCAAAAAGGCTATGGCAGGAAATATCAAACTTATGAAATAGTGATGTATATCCCATATTTCAAGGGGAGAGCTGCTCAGTACATTTATTGTACATGTTGCTGTTAATAACAAATATATAGGTTACGTGTAATGCATGCCGATAAGGTGAGGAAGATTCACTCTAGCAATCAAGGAACTTAAAGGCAGCTAATATTAAACAAACGAGTTATGTTGACGGTGATAACAAGATTGGTTCAAAAGTTGCTAAAGAGCTGGTCTTGATAAAGGTTTATGCAGAACTGTTGCTGAGCAGACAAAGTTGAAAAACTAGAAGAATTATTTTTCGCAAAATCTAAAAAGGTAGACTTGCCTTTGTTGGTATGACGGAATCAATGATGCACCTGTGTTTAGCTCGATGCAGACATTGGAATAGCAATGGGTGGTTTAAGGTTCTGATGCGGCCATTGAAGCTGCTGATGTTGTCAGTATGACCGATGAGCTCATCGAGATTGCTGCTACAATGAAGATTTCTAAAAGACACTAAAGAAGTGCACATCAAGAAACATAGTATTTGCAAATTGGAATAAAAATAATTGTTCTTATTGGGTGCTTGGACACCACTACTATGTGGGCAGCTATGTTTGCAGATGTAGGTGTAACTATCATCGCAGTGATTAAATGCTTTGAGACGCGTAATGTAAAGAATCTATAAACTATCCTATTCACCCTATGAATGATACCGATGCGACGATACAATCAAGGTGTATTTTCTTTATTTAAAAACTATAAATGAAAATGCTGGTTAGGTCACCTTTGGGTCGTCAAGGTTTAAAGATATGGAGGTTATGTAATTGAGAAAGTTATTGATGAATGTTGCGTGAATGTATCACACAAAATTTAAATAGAGACAAAGGAGAGTTGCCCTGTCTGTACATATGGAAGGAGTAACAGTTAGTAGGATAAACCATGCTGAACACTTGGTGACAGATGTGATTATCGATAATGCCGTTGATGGAGACCAAATATAAGATATGTCATGAATGAGGACTGCGACGTTATTTGACTATAACGGGCCAGAGCCAAAATTCTTAGACCAAAGTAAGGTATTCCTATCTCGGTTTAAGAGAATGCGAGATCCTAAGTGTGCTTGTTATTGCAGCAAAGTCACAGAAGATCAGGTACTGAAGCAGTTGTAAAGGCGATGGTGCATCACCGTTAGAAGTTAAATGCGTTAACTGGAGCAATGAAAAGAAATTCGCTTTGTAAGGCTGTCAACTTTGGGGGTATGTTGTCATAAGATCATCCAGGAAGCCATTGATAAGGATTAACCAGAAATGATTTGAGTTGATATGTTCTCACATGAACAGACAAAACCGTTGATATCTTTCCCACAAACGAGGAGCCAATGCTGGATATGTTTCCAACTACGAGTGTGGATGTGTTCCCCTTTAACCATAGTTGGAGAACGCAGCCTTTGATAGCCATCATGACAACTCGAAAACATGTTGAAGCCCCAACCCTGCTATCACGCGATCAGCAAAGCCACCATATTCAACTGCAGCTCAAGGAGGTACGATTGCGCGTCTAACTTTTTGAACTATCATCGCCGCTGCTATATCTCTGTTTGGGCCATCATCAGTAGCTACGTTAACAACTGTATTGGTGTTCGAAGTTGAGGCTCCTGTTATGTTAGCTTGGCAAGGTTTGCCAATTCTGTGGAAAATAAATTTAATCGTTAACATGACCTGAATCCGTGAAGTTTAAAATCTAAATTTTACGAAAAGAAATGCTCCACAATGCTCACGCTTGATTAAAAGTTATATTTATTACAATTAACCTTTAAGGCGAAAGTCAAATCATGATATATTAGTCCCTTTAAATCAATGGCCTCGAGAGAGAGAGCAGGAGTAAGTTTCTGCCAAATGTTCAAAGATGAAACAAACTACTTGTGTTAAGGAGAAATTGGAAGAAATGATCCATGTCCTTGCTGAGAGTGGTAAAAATATAAAAATGTTGTGGAAAAATAAATAGATAAGATAGAGCAAATATTTAAATATTTGCTCTTTTATTAATAATTTTGAAACAGGTTTGAGTTCAATGCAAAGCATTGAGGATGTTCTTGTGTGTAACTATGTGTAATTTAATACATAAAGTTTAGTTATTGTTTGAAAATATGATATAATATTTAGTGTATTAAGGGATTAAATATAAATCAATTTCTTAAAGAATAAAAACATTTTTATATAGATAAAATATTGTATGTAGAATTAAGAGGAAGGTTATTATTCTCTTTTCTGCTAATGAGAAAGGAAATATATGTCCAGAAGAAAGAAAAATATTTAGAGGGGAGACGAGCATTGGTACACAACATGTCTCGAATTTGCTATTTTCGAAGATAGAAAAGCAATTTTAAAAGGTGGAATTGAAAGAGGACAAAAAGTTTCTATAATTGTCGGAAGAGAGAGAAAAACATGTGAAGCAAAACTTTTAGAAATTTTAGAAAAAGTCCACTTGAAACAAATCCAACTTGGCCCAAACTATTTGGAATGTGGTGGTTGTAGCTATCAAAGCGTTTCTTACGATTGAGCTGACGAACTAAACACAAGACAGATAAAAAGAACTTTTGAAGATGCATATTCAGAAGAACCTGGGAATTTTTGAGAGTCCATTAAAAACTGCATATGAAATAAAATGGAATATACATTTGCTGATATGTATAAAGATAGCCCAGTAATGCTTGGAATGCATGAGAAAGAATAGATTTTACGAAGTCGTAGATGCAAAGGAATGCACTGAGTACATGAGAGATTTTGAAAATAATAAGAAACTGGGATTATCGACTTTGCCAGAGAAAATAATCTTCCATTTGTAGAGAAACTCATGAAGGACTATTAAAGACATTTTAATCATTCGTTGCACTAACAACTGGCGAAATAATGGTAAATATCGTACAACTACTCAGGTTGCAATTGATTCAAAAAGTTTTGTAGATATGCTTCTAGGAGTTGAAATCTTGAAAGGTATAAAATCAATCGATGCACAGGAAAACGACTCACCCGCAGACGCAGTGGTTCCTGAAAAGATAAATATAATTTTTGGAGAAAGAATACATAACAGAAAAACTATTTGACTTGGAATTAGTAACACCATTTTCGTCTTCCAACCAAATGTATTTGGAGCAATAAATCTGTACTCAAAAGCAATTGAACTCTGCGGAGATGTAGAAAACAAAGTGAGTCTTTGACCTATACTCCGGAACAGGAACAATAGGAGCCAAATTGTAGCAACGAGAAAGCAAAAGCGCTATACGGAATTGAGGAAATCGTAGAAGAGGCAGTCGAAAAAGTGCAAACAAATCTGCTAAAAAGAAAACAGGACTATGGAAATTGCACCCTTCATTGACTGGGACGTCTTAGAAGAAATTGAGAAACAGAAAAGAGAAATAGTGATCGTAATAATCGTCGATCCTGCCAAGAGATGGTGAATAAACCAAAAGCATTGGAAAAATAATCTCTGCGGGTGCACAATGGTCTACGTCTCTGCAGTCTACACCAGAGACGTTCAAGTTCTACTCGACACGCCGAACTGAAAAACACTATTCTTTAACCAGTTTCCCAAGAACAGTGCATGTTGAACGGTAACTCTTCTTGAACAGACAAGGGCATCAGCAGTAGGCAGTGATACTGCCCATGTGATATCTGTCGTAGAGTGAGGAATTACGGCAAACGATACGGTAACAACGAACACTGAGTGTGTAGCACTGGTAAGCCCTAAGCTTGGTAAATCAATAATACTTGATTGTACGGTTTTGTGTTTTGTGATAGAATATGAGTGATTATAATCGACAGCAACTAAGAAGAAGTAAAAATATTTCATAAAATAATCAGAAAAAGGATGATAAAATGACAGAAATTGACAAAAGAATTTTAAAAATTATCTTTATTATTTGAATTACTTATATATAATGGGGGATTCTTGCCATCTTTACTCAATCTCATATTTTAAGTTAGAAACATTTATAGGGAGAATGTTACATATGGTAGAAGTGCACTTGGTCCGCTATTGCAAGTGGCATTTGCTGAAGGTAATAATATAAAATTTAAACATTTTAATATTTAATAAAAGAAAAAATAGTAGTATTTATTTATTTTATTCGACATTAGCAATTTTGATGCTGTACACTACTTATCTTCATAAATTAAATAGTATCGGTTGTCGATGCCATTGATGCTTATACAACTAATTTTTTGGTGGTGGACATGAAATTAGGGATGGAGAGAATATGCAACCGTACTTGATAAAAATATACTTGTGTGGCAATCTAATTTGATTGTGGTTCAATCTAAATTTAGCATCTGCCTTTATGGTTTATAGTTGGAAAGTCATCAAGTTTCCTTTTTATTTTATTTTTTATATATACATTATTTTTAAGTTTTGTTTTAAGACTTCTTTGCCGTCAAAACAGAAATCTGTGGGATACTGTATGTTATTTCATTAGATTCACAAATTTGTTAAATCTCTATTTTATTAAAATTAATGTTATTTTTATTATCATATTTATTAGTTATTTAATTTATACTATATTGGCAGTAATAAATTAGTAAAGGAAGCAACTTATTTTAAAATGATTTACCATTGCCTTTGCTTATTAGTATAAAGAAAAATATTATCTCATTGTGAGACGGTAGCGTTATTGTCAGAAATTTCATACTTGTATCTGTGAATATAATTAAGGTAAGTAGAGTATGAATGATGTGAATAAAATGAAAATTTGATAGAGGATTCTCTGATGAATTATTTCATAAATTGATTAATGAAAAGTGCATATGATTGAAGAAATTTTGACTGAATTTACATACCATATGAGAAAATTTGAAAGCATTAATTCTCAGATAAAAATGAGAATAGTTTAAAGAAAAATTAAGAAGAAAAATTATATTAAAATCTGCGTATAAGTCAGAAGAAAAAATAGATTTGTAAGGAATATAATTTGCGAAAAACTTCAGATTTATTTGGCACAGATAAATTGCTAATTTAAAAGTGATGAAATAGTTTTGATAAACTGATAGAGTTTTTAAGGGATAAAAGATAATATAGAAACTAATACTGGTATGGTTTAGGAAATATAGAAAGGACGAACATATGGAAGAAAAAATGATAGAAAGAGGCATAAAAGAAGGTCAGTCTTACTTACTGAGGTGTGTTTTATGACTTGCGTGTTTGTGTTGGGTTCTAAGATTACTCATGTTCTACATAGCCCAGAGAGAGGAATATTTAGCTTAAATGAGATTATTATATATATATTGTTGTATGTTTCATGAAATGTTTTGGAATGTACAGACAGTGTACATAAAGGAACCGCTATGGGAAAGCATAATTTATTGCACATATCATCATTATGACAGTTCTCCCAAATACCTGCCTTTCATTATTTATGCTCGCAATGTGTCAGCGCGATATGAAGGGATAGCTGCGCCTTTACCTTGAGCGATTCTATGGATTTCTGTTGTGCAGTCTGTAATATCTTCTCGCTTATACTACATGCACAAGTGGTGAAAGATGTCACAAACCGATTAAGGATTTTCTATGGCTTCTCTTTGTAAGATCAGTTGTTTTGTTGTTAGCTTATTTTATACCGGGAACAGGTCGCGTCCTTAACGTTGACTGGCTTTGGCTTTATTTCTTAAGTATTCCACAGGCTCAAGCTTATTTAAGACATGGCTATGGTGCCAATTAATACAGCATCTTATATAGAGAAAGATTGACCTCTCATATATCATTGCTCTTGAAATGCTGGCTGGCACACGGCAAATTTAATCTTCGAATTAGAGGTACAATAAACTCTGTTTTTACTTATGTTTGCAGGTAGTGGCGCTGTTTTTGTTTTATATATCAGAATCTGACCATCGCTAGTGAGGAGAGTCTTCCTCATCAAAGTGAGTTGGACTCATTTGCTGCTACATTAACACTGTTGGTTTGGCTTAAACATCTGACAATAGACTGAACTACGTGCTAATGATGCCATGGAGCATTATAAGGGTTATAATGATGTTTCTTGGCTTTGTTTCGTGTTTTACTCTGGTGTGCTAAGTCACTGCGATTAAACAGAGCCATCAGCTGGATAAGAAGATAATGATTCCGTTTGTGCTGGTTTATATCTTGGGACTTAAGAGTTCCATTGTTTTTCCATCAAATATTCCTGTAGTATTGTTCTTTGTACCTATGACGATTATTTTGAAACGGTATTATTTATTTACATTCGTATTAAGTCGCTTTCAAAGAAAAACTCGGGTAAGAGATAATTTGTCCGTAAATGAAATGTTTATTGCGTTTTACAAGATTGATTTAGCTCGTGGACATTGTGACTGGTTGTTTGATGAGTTATAATGTCAGTAAGTTCTACTTGTATCTGGAGAATAAGATTGGTTATTGGATGGATTTAAATAAGTCCATTGTTATAGGAAAGAGGGATATTTATGCAAGAAATGAGAATTATCGAAACATTGACAGAGTATCAAACACTGAAAGAACAAGAAAAGTTTAGTTTGTTTTTGTTTGGTTCCACGGCTTTGTGCTCGTGCAAAGCACTTAAAGAGAAAATTACGTTTGAGTGGAACACATCCGCAGTATTCACTGGCTATATATCAATAGATAGTATCTCACTTTGCAGCATGCAAGAAAACATTCTAGAGTAACGCAATACTTGTTTTTCGCTGAAGGAAAAGAAGCAATACGAAAAATTGGATATTTCAGCCTTGAAGAAGTATTTACTGCATTGAATAGATATATATCATACAGTGTGAATAAAGTAAGTCAAACTTATTTTTGTTATCAAAGAAATTATCAGAATTAAAAAGGAAAAGTTAATATCTAATGAAATATTTATTAGGGTTGAGGTTAATAGATGTATATATTGGAATTATATCAGAATAATTATTCAAAAGATTTAGTAGCATTTGATCTCTTTAGAAGAAGGAAAAAGAATTTGTATCTAAAAATACCCGGATATACTGTAGAAGATAATATAGAATATGAATATTTTAATCCTAAAAATATACCTGATTATATGGAAATTATCTCATAATGAAAAATATTGTACCACTATCCAGATTTATGTTTGACCCTGAAGAAATGTCGAAATTATTTGGAAAGAAATTTCTAATCTATCAGTTAGATAAAATTATAGAAGGATATTCAAAATAGATGCCTATGTAATTAACAACGAAGAAGTAAAAGATTATATTGAAGAAAGAGAAAATAAATATAATCTATAAAAGGATTTCTTGAAAAGTAATGGCTATGAAGTAGATAGAAGCTTTTAGAAGTGAAGATGGCGAAGCAATTTATACAGAAAAAGAAAAGCTAAAGATTAGCACTCTATGCCACCCAGATCCAGTGATTTCTAAGATATAGAAGTTTACGAGAGGATACGTTAGCAGGAAATAATAGAGGAATTAAGCTGTGTATATATAGTTCGAAAGAAATCAAATAGACAAGGAGGTATTGATATGCTTAAAATCTTAAATCCTTGAAAGGAAGATATGATAATGGATGGACTCATTTGTAGTTTTATTTTCAAATACAAAAATATTACATTGTATAGTAAAAAATTTGTTGGAAATGTAAAGAGAATTAGTGAGTATGCTCTTGTAAAGTTTAGTTATGAAGGAAAACCGATTTAACTGATTTATTGGAAGTTGAAGCTAACAGTAATGGGTTACTTATTGATGCAAAGACATTAAGAGAATATTTTGATATTTAGTATAGTAATAACTTAGGTGATATAATGAATCAATTTTCTAATCAACTTGGAACTCATTCGACAAACATTAAAATGAATATTTCTGACATTGAGAAACAAGCTATGGTTTCGATTCACTAAGCTAAGCGATTCAGAAGACCCTGAAAAATATACTGCACAATGGTACGTAGAAATCTGAAGGAAAAAGCGAAGTGAATTTAGTCTAGATAAAACGAAAATTACTTAGAGGCGAGTTGTTTTAAATGGTTTAAAAGATGATGAAAAGTATAAAGCTTTTGTTATCTGTCAAAAGAATCAGAAAAAATAATGATGCAGCGATACGTAAGAATTTTTCAAAATAATATTTGTTAGAGTGACATTATCAAAAATAGTCTAATTAAAAATGAAGAGTTGAAAACAAAATTTTATTATAAAATACAGAAATCAACGTGTTTTTAGAGAGGAATATAAAATTAAAAATACATAAAAATCACATGTGGAGACTGTAGTTTTAAAGGTCAAAGAGAAAATAAATAGTGAAAGTGGTATTTACAGTATTGTTTAGAGATTGGGAAATTGCTTATGAGGTCCTTATCTGTATATTGAAACATATACATAGTCAAAAACAGTTTGAGAGGTTTTAGACAGTATAGCAGATGATGTGGAAGGAGTGAAGTTATTAGTGGTTGAAAATAAAATATCTATTAAAAGTTTGGAAAACGCGAGCATTTGGAAAGTCTTATAAGTATCATACTATTCGATGCTATCACTTTCTGGGGCATAGAGGATAAACTGAAAATCAAAAGGACAAGGGAGATATTCTTGAAGCTAGTACGAGAATATTTGCTCAAAAATGATAATTCATAATCCATATACTAATGAAGAAATCTGATGCCTAGAAAACAAATACCTTATTTAATATAGATTCTGTAGAGATACCAGTTTTTGTATGTTTGCTGTATGAAGACGATTGTAAAGTTAATGATACTGGAACTTTCAATCATTAATCTTTCAGAGGATAAAAGCAAACTATTAGAGGAAACATTTCCTAATGCTGATGCTGTTGTGGTAATTCTAATCCAGAGATATTTATAGAAGATGTTAAAAGAAATATAGGTACTGAGATTAAAGCAGGGAAGAGTCAATTATTTTCATATTGACAAAGGCTATGAAACCAATGATAGTATAACTGCAATGGACATAGAGTATATTAAGTATTTGACTGCAGATGTGGCTTCTGAGTTGATGGAGAAACAATATATATATGCAGCGAACTATGCGTTTAGAGTTTTATTCTGTAGGATATATATGGAAAAAGAACAGGAATATAGAATTGTTCTGCCAAATGAGGTTATAGAGGTAGGAAAAACTATCCTGTCAGCTTTCAAAAGATTATAGAAACAATTAATTTAAGTACTTTCTTTAAGAATTAAATAAAGGAGGAATAATATATGATTTCTGAGGAAATAAAAGTAATTGTAAAAATGTTCAATGAACAAGGAAAATGATTTTATAATTCAACAACACAAAAAAGAAAAATATTTGAGTTCGAGAAAAAGCATAGTTTTTAATTTACCTAAAAATATAAGGAGTGGTTGTTGTTCTCTGATGGTGGTGAGTTATTTTTACCAGCTGGTATACAATTATACGGAATTGAACATAAACCAGTTATAGATATAAAATGATAGTTTTAGTACCTAGTGATGATTATATAGTACAGTAGAGGTGCATGGCATCAGGAGAACCCTATTCTCTCGTACAGTGAGAAAAATTACGATTTACAATCAAGAAGCAGAATAATAGAAGATGAAATCTATGATGATTTTATAGCATTCTTGAATGGCTTGTACAAATGTTGCTTGGTATAGGAGGTTGATTCTATCAAGAAGAACAGCAGAATGTACAAGCGATACTTTGCAGGCTTGGAATAAGGAGCACAAAGAACTGAAGGCAGGTGGAAAGGTACAAGAGATTGGTCACCGAAACAACAAAAAGACATTATTGAAAGTAAAGGAAGGGCGGGCGATTGACAGTGGGAGAGCATTTGAAGGGCAGTCTATGAAGAGCTGCGCAGGTAGACTGTATCCGCAATATCAGGAGACCCGGAAATATTCAGTTTTAACGAGAGCGGGAGCATTTGGGAAGCTCATAATGAAACTGGAAGAAATCCAACAAACTGGTATTTCAATCCAGTTACAAAGAGAGGTTGATTTTCGGAGATGGGCAGCTTTTATTCCATGTGAAATAATCTCATTACATAAACCCATTGTGGAAAACCAAATATTGAAGTTGAATCAAATGTAAACTGTAGAGAGAGACAGAGAATTAAGAGTAGAGCGTGAGTACAACAGGAAAGACCAATACGGCTTCAAAACAAAACCTTCTAATGAAAACAAGATTGAAAAGCACAGTTGAGGTAAAGTGACGCCATCGTTTTAGAATAATATTTTTATAAGTGGTTTCAAATATGTGAGAAGATTTATTGTCGCAAAATCCAGTTAAAAGTCTGTTGAAATAGCATGTGTTTTAATTGGAGGATCTAGTAAATACTGTTTCAGTCAATAAGAGGTAAGGGTGTTAGCAATATATCTACTAAAATATCGAAATCTAAACCTTCAAATATAATTGAAAAAGTTACACGAAATCATAGAAAAAGTGAGCGAGAGACTTATGAAGTGAAAATGATGTATCAGGACATAAAACAAGCGCTTATCATATCACGGTATAGTGTATGGAAAGATAAAGCGCCATATCATAGGAGGTGGAAACCAAATATTAAATATAAGAGACAAATTAGAAATCAAAAGGTAATTAAAATGTTAACAGAAATAAAAATCAGTCACTGGCACGAAATTAAAAACTGAATAACGAAAAATGAGATGTACAGTAAACCATTTTTACCAGAGTGAAAAGTTTCAAAGAATATCTCGAGAAAAGAATGAAAAGTTATCTTTTGAAAAAGCAAAGTGAATGTCAATCGAGATGTTGATGTTGGTTTTGTACTCTGCTTCTGCTTGTGTGGAACTTAGAGATGAGGAATTTGATTATGTTGAGTTTCTAAAGAGAATTTTTCGTGACAGTTTGAAAGTTCTTTAGTGATAATGATAAAAGCAAGAATTTGATACTAATCTTGCTTTTGGGCGTTTTTCCAGGATAGTTTAATGTATTTTAATAAAAGCTTAAAGAGGTTGAGATTCGCCATTTGTGGAGCTTACACAGGTCTTGGTCTTTTAGTGTTTTGAGTGAGTTTGAATTTTCTACAAAGATGAAAAGAACTTATTAATAAGTCATAATTATTTCAAGAGCAGCGTGAGAAATGAATGAAAATTATATTACTTCTTTTAACTATGCTGGTATCTTTATTTGAACTTTAGGAATATGAAAAAGCAAAAGTGATATTCTTAAGTTTACTTGAAGTTTATCCGCAACAGAATGCGTCTACTATTGTGTTTAAGCTTATTGTGAAGTGTATCTTGCATAAAGATGAAGCAATGTCTTGCGTAGAGAAAGCAAACCTGGACAAGATTTAAAAGCAATCTAAATACAGATGATGTCAGGAAGACCCAAGTGTGATGTTTATTATGTCATGAAGAGTATGATATGTTTTAAATCTGTGGAGATTGTGTTGATTCTATTACAGCTGCAGAACGAAGAATATTATGTTCTATGGTTATCAAAAAGGAAATATTCTTTAATCTTTGAAGAAATAATCGAAAATATTTGTGAAGAGGCTATAGAAGAAGCTATCGCTGATGAAGATTATGACAGTGAAAAGAGAAACAAGAAACTATTGCTAGTCGAGAAGAGGATAAAAGGAAACTTTGAAGAAATGATGAGTATAAAGAGTGGAGCTTCAATACCTACGATAAAATTAAAGTTATGTCCGGGTATTCGTGTTTTGTATGGTTGACTGTGCTAGACATAAATTTTTGTATTTGATGATGATAATAATTCTTTAAAACTTACGTAGTTATTATCGAATTTTGGTAATAAAAAGTGGAGTGTTTTAAAATTAATATATATATATTAAGTATAATGTCTTAATATGGACTTTGCTATGACTATATATTTGTTGAATTTAAAAGGCTTTATTATGCAGATAGAGATTATTCTAGCTAAAACATGTCCTGCACTTGATTTTAAAATAATATTGTATAATTATGCAATTGAATTAAAGAAAAGAAAAGAAGAGCCTTTATCAGATTACTTACATGTATAAAGTGGTATATGTGGAAAAGATATTTTATTAGGAGGGTTTCAATGGATCGCTTTGAGATTTTAAGAGTTAATTAGACACAGAAAAGAAACGAGAAAGGCAGAAGAGAAAAAGCCTAATATGGAACGAGAAAAGCTATCATTGGACTAGTATCATGTGTGCTAGGACGGTGATGTGACACCTATAACGGCACGGCTGAGTGCGATCAGCCAAGATCAATCGCTAATGAAACAAAACTACACTATCAGTGGAGAAACTGATGGTGTCTTGGATTACGCTAGAACAGATTACTACAAAGGAGACGGTGATGGAGCCACACTACTATACACACACATGAGGCTAAAGCACTTGCGGGTTCATGTGGTACGGATAATGGACCATATAACGGAAGATATACTACTTCTTTGATGATGAATTCCTACTCACAGATAGATTCTATCACTGTTAACGTGTTCAAGTTTAGAAAGAAGCTATGGAGTTTTTGGAAGCACTAACTACCAGACCGTATTCAGTCAGGTCTCAATTGGTGTTATCACAACACAGATGTTGTGTGTATTGCTTAAGAACGGTGCTACTCTAGATGGTCTTGAGAATGGCGTCAAAGAGAGATTGACTTTACAACCTGTCGGGTTAGATCAGACGGTAAAGGCTGATAAAGAGCAGGATATGACATTGGATTTGTACTTAAAGAACAATGCTAATGTTCTGAGAACTTCCAAGTAATCCAGAAATGGAAACGAGATACTACCTGGAACAGAAGCGTTAAATGGTATGACGTGATGGAACACAGTCTAGAATGGTAATTTCTCCTGGTGGAGCATACAGGTAAGGCAATAGCTTCTTGATGCAAAGAATAAGCTTTATCAAATCAACTGTTTCATTTAGACCCGACCAGACTTCCTTCAGGCAAAATAGCGAGGATGGGTTCTATATGTAAACGAAGTTAGCCACTAAAGAACTACGTAAAGTTTATTGATACGTGATAATGTTAGAGCTTGATTGTCTCTGCGCCTGCGAGAGAGATAACAGCGTCAAATCCTATCGAAACTTACAGTTGACCCTAACGGAAATGGTGTTTATCTCAACTCAAAGACACTTTCCCAGAGCTAAGTACAGAAGGTGGAGATTGGAACAAGGAGTTAGTGAGGTAAGAAACACTTTTGGCATTCAGAGGGTGTTTTTGACAGACGCTCGTCAAAGAAGATCTTACACTATCGAGGCTGTTAAGCGTGAAACGTCTTCAAATCCAGAAATTTCGCAAATGCTCTTAACGACCACATCAAAGCAGAATAATCACCAAGCTAAACTTTTGAGTCGTTGGTCACGGCTGACTTGCTTAGATCTTACATGTGCTTTTCTAGCAATCAAGAAAGCCTGATGGTGGAAAACCGACATAAGATTGTTTCAGAAACGCATATTCTAAATGCATTCCTAGAGGTGCTAGATTCTGATAAGGACGGTTATATGACTTCCTAGAGGATGAGATTGAATCCGATAAGTTTGATGTTGGTACTGATGGTGACGGAGTTCCTGATGGTCAGAATATCTCACAGATAAGACAGCATCCTAGATCCAAAGTCTTTATCTGGTTGTGAGCCAAATGCTTCAGGCAACAACAGACTATGAGGCAAACAAGGCGAGATATATTTGAGGAACAGTACCTAAGACTATATGATAATCCTGCAGATACTACAAAGACGTTGAAGTCACAAATCAAGACTGTTGGTACGTTATCGTAAAGGCATACAGCATGTTGCAGATGATACAGACGTACATCAACTGCTGAAGCCAGGCTGAGACAACAATACCTCTCTTCTGACGTAAGGAAAGGTAGGAGTTTAGAGTTATTATGTCCTGCTGTACTTTCCAGGATGGCGATAAGGTTCTTTGGTTTGCTTACTCACCAGGTGGAAATACTCCAATGGTTTGGGCGAAAACGAGAGCAACGTGGTTGAGTTTTCTTAAGGTTACATTTGACACAAATGGTGGTAAATGGGCTGACGGAACAAATAGAGATAAAGTTGTTAATGCTGATAGCTGCACTGGCAACACAGCCAGAAGAACCTACGAGATGAGATGGATATCGACTCATGGGTCGAGCCGCAACTACGCAGATGCAACAGCTGATGCAACATCCTAACAAATATTACTTCTGCTAAAGAAGTTTATGCAGTCGAAAGATGTTACGCTCCTGCAAATCAATGCCAAATTGCTGAGTCAAAACAGTAGTTGAGGGTAATGCACTGAAATTACTAAGTACTACTTGCGACAATCCAACAGCTACAGTAAACAGTTTCTGGTCTTCCAAATGGAGTTACTGTACAATGGAAAGTAGGTGGAACACCAAATGTCACTGATTGAGCTCAACTGAGAAAACAAGAGAAGTTCACACAGTAACTGTTGACTAGCAGTGCACTTTAGATAATACAACTACAAAGACATTTAAGATAACGGTTCAAAAGAGATACGAGATAGAGATGGGAATCCAGACGTAACTTAGGACTCAGATGATGATGGATGATGGATATTCAGATGTAGAAGAAAATGCAAAGGGTTCAAATCCTAAGGATGACTGGCTCAAACAGCAGTAGTGTCCAACTAGAATCAACAATCAGTATCAAAATCCAAAGACAAACTAGTAGTAGACAAAAGGAATCACAAATGGTAGTATATATCCAGAAACAATGATGCTACTGTAACAGTAGATGAAAGAACTCCAAATGGAGTTACTTTATGATCCAACAACAAACGACAATTAGTGGAACACTATCAGTAACTGATTGGAATCCAACTGAGGAAACAAGAAAGTATGAAATCAGTAGTTGTTACAAATCCAGATGGATCAAAAGTAACTAAGATAGTTGTAATATAATGTACAAAGAGATACTGATAAAGATGGAGACCGGATGTAACAGATCAGATGATGATAATGATGGAGTAACAGATGTAGAAAATGATAAAAGATCAAATCCTAAGGATGCAAATTTCAAGACCTTCAGTTCCTCCAATAGAATCAACAACAGTATCAAATCCAAACAAACAGTAGTAGAAGGAAAGGAATCACAAATGTAGTGGTTACACCAGAAACAATGATGCTACTTGCAATAGTAGATGTGAGAACTTCCAAACATGGAGTTACTTATGATCCAACAATGAAAAGACAATTAGTGGAACATAATCGTAACTGATTGGAATCCAACTGAGAAACAAGCAGTTGAAATTCAGTGGTTGTTACAAATCCAGATGGATCAAAAGTAACTAGACAGTTTGAAATAACTGTACAAAGAGATACAGATAAAGATGGAGATCCCGGATGCAACAGATCCAGATGATGACATGATGGAGTAACAGATGTTGAAGAAAATGATAAAGAGGATCAAACTTAAAGATGCAAATTCAAGACCTTCAGCATAATCACCAATAGAATCAACATGATATCAATCCAACACAAACAGTAGTAGAAGGGAAATCAGTACAATGTAGTGGTTACACAGGAAACAATGATGCTACTGTAACAGTAGATGAAAGTAAACTTCAAATGGAGTTACTTAGATCCAACAACAAAGACAATTAGTGGAACACCATCAGTAACTGATTGGAACCAACTGAGAGAAGAAAGTATGAAATTCAGTAGTTGGTTACAAATCCAGATGGATCAAAAAGAACTAAGATGTTGAAAATCAGCAGCAAAAGAGATAGATAAAGATGGAGATCCGGATGTAACAGATCGAGATGATAATGATGGAGTAACAGATGAAGAAAGACAGATAAAATCCTAAAGATGCAAATTCAAGACCTTCAGCAGTAATCACCCAATAGAATCAACAACAGTATCAAATCCAACACAAACAGTAGTAGAAGGGAAAGGAATCACAAATGTAGTGGTTACATTAGAAACAATGATGCTACTGTACAGTAGATGAAAGTAAAGCTTCCAAATGGAGCACTTGTGATCCAACAACAAAGACAATTAGTGGAACACCGATCAGTAACTGATTGAACCAACTGAGGAAACAAGAAAGTATGAAATTCCAGTAGTTGTCACCCAGATGGATCAGTAACTAAGATAGTTGAAATAATCGTTCAAAGAGATACAGACAAAGATGGAGACTCGGATGTAACAGATACAGATGATGATAATGATGAGTACGATGTAGAAGAAAATGCATAAAGGATCAAAATCCTAAAGATGCTAAATTCAAGACCTTCAGCAGTAATGCTCCAATAGAATCAACAACAGCATCAAATCCAATACAAACAGTAGTAGCAGGAAAGTGAATCACAAATGTGTGGTTACACCAGAAACAATGATGCTACGTAACTAGATGAAAGTAACCCAAATGGACTTTACGTTTATGATCAACAACAAAGACAATTAGTGGAACACCATCAGTAACTGATTGAATCCAACTGAGGAAACAAGAAAGTATGAACAGTAGTTGTTAGCAAATCCAGATGGATCAAAAGTAACCAAAGATAGTTGTAATAACTGTACAAAGAGATACAGATAAAGATGGAGATCCAGACGTAACAGATCCAGATGATGACAATGATGGAGCAACAGATGTGAAGAAAACGATGAGGGATCAAATCCTAAAGGATACCAAATTCAAGACCTGCAGCTGTAATTGCACCCAATTTGACTCAACAACGAGCATCAAATCCTATAGAGCAGTGGTTGAAGGAAAGCAATCACAAAATGGTGGTAGTAACACCAGGAAACAATGATGCTACTTGCAACAGTAGATGAAAGTAAAAACTTCCAAATGGAGTGCTCATGATCCAACAACAAAAGACACTGAGTGGGTACTAATGCCATCAGTGACTGATTGGAATCCAACTGAGGAAACAAAGCAGTTTGAAATTCCTGTGGTTGTTACCAAGCAGATGGTTCAAAAAGTTAACTAGAGATTGTTGAAATCACTGTTCGAAAGAGATACAGACGAGATGGGAGACCCGGATGCAACAGATACAGATGATTAGCACAATGATAGGAGTAACGGAATGTTGAAGAAACATGATAAAGAGATCGATCTTAAGAGATGCAGTTCAAGACCTGCAGCTGTAATCACTCCAATTTGCATCCAACAACAGTCTCAAATCCAACACAAACAGTGGTAGAAGGGAAAGCAGTACAAATGGTAGTGGTTACACCAGGAACAATGGTGCTACTGTAACAGTAGATGAAAGCAAGCTTCAAATGGAGTTACTTGATGATCCAACAACAAAGACAATTAGTGGAACAATGATCAGTAAACTGACTGTTCCAACTGAGGAAACAAGAGAAGTTTGATTCCAGTGGTTGGTTACAAAGTCCAGATGGTTCAAAGTAACTAGATTGAAATCACTGTTTTCAAGGAATGCTGATGAATGAGTCAAGTGTAACAGATCCAGATGATGACAATGATAGCGTAACAGATGTTGAAGAAAACAATGAGTTCAAATCCTAAGGATTCATTTCACGACCTACAGTTATCAACAGTAAATAGTAATACTAACGTTCAAGAGGAAAATTACCTAAAACGGTTATGATACAAATAGATCACAGCATTTACTGCATATCCAAGTTATCTATAGGACTAGCAATACGTAACTAT
>BNJU01002381.1_pt1 | contig 93414 bp, 98 predicted proteins | sample 8539281 | NCBI WGS metagenome assembly BNJU01 (sample SAMD00202456, study PRJDB9452) | human saliva metagenome | isolation source: human saliva | place: Japan
TATTTCAGTAAATTTAATTATAAATAATATGATGACTCGAGGCCTTTTTCCATGCGGTTCATAATGGCAACACCAAAAACCGTCGTCATCAACACCTTCTGCCAAGATTAAGGCAACATGATTTTTCGTTAAAAATATAATAGGCTTTTTATAAAAGTCATGACCTAATGATAAGGCATCACCATAGTTGCCAAAACAATGGAATATAAAGCGTCTATCCTCTTTCATAAGGTTATACGTTTCATGACTCACTAAACAACCTATAGGACCTTCTATCCCCTCTGAAAGCTCTTTAAAAGTACTTGCTACCCGCTCTGGACTACCTACAACAACTGTCATAGGTGCATCAGGAGCATAATGGGTATACTTCATACCAGGAGCTTTAGGCTTAGTTGTGGCATTAACGAGAGCATTATCATACTCAACCGTAGATACAACAGCTTCAAGTTGTGCTTTTGTTATTCCACCTGGTCTCAATATAATGACCTTGTCATCATGTACTTCTATAACAGTAGACTCTACACCAATCATACATGGTCCTGCATCTAAAATATAGGAAATACGGCCCTTCATATCATGGTAAACATCTTGTGCCGTTGTCGGACTTGGCCGTCCAGATATATTAGCACTAGGAGCTGCTACCGGTACACCGGTACGTTCTAATAAAGCTCGACAAATCGCATGATCAGGACAACGTAAAGCAACACGAGATAAACCGCCTGTAGCACGATCTGGCACTAAATCCGATTTAGGCAATGTGATTGTCAATGGACCAGGCCAAAATGTGTCCATTAATAATTGTGCTGTATTTGAAACCTCTGTTACTAAAGGTTTTATACTTTCACTATTAGGAACATGTAAAATAAGTGGATTATCGGATGGGCGACCTTTAGCGGCGTAGATTTTATCCATTGCCTCTGGATCAAGTCCATTGGCGCCAAGTCCATATACAGTTTCTGTAGGAATGGACACTAATTCGCCATTACGCAAAGCACGAGCAAGCATATCTAGTTCTTGATCTGATGGATTTGTAATAATTTGAGTATCCATATTATCCCTCATATACAGCTGTTACAACGCGGTCATTTCCGCCGAGGTCAGTAATACATCGAATATTAGAGTACTGCCCTGTTTCTTCTAATAAAGCCTTTACAGCCTCAGCTTGATCAAAACCTATTTCAAAGGCTATATGGCCTTGCGATTTTAAATATATGCCACATGTTTTAGCCAAAATACGATAGAAATCAAGTCCATCTTCACCGCCAAACAAGGCAATATGGGGCTCATTTAATACGTCCTGAGACAATAATCTAGCATCCCCCGTACGGATATAGGGTGGATTTGATACGATGATATCAAACTGTTCATTTTTATCATCTAAGGCAGAAAACATATCGGACTCTAACAATTGAGCACGATCATTTAAGTTAAATCTTTCACTATTTACCTTAGCCAATGACAAAGCATCGCTAGATATTTCAATACCCATGCCACACGCATTCGGCAAATAGTGCAATAGACTTAATAATATCGTGCCAGGGCCCGTACATACATCAAGGATACGAATATTACTATCCTTTTGATACGTGCCTAGTACATGCTCAATCAACGTTTCTGTATCAGGTCGTGGAATCAATACCTTATCATTAACCTTAAAGGTCAATCCCATAAAGTCCTTTTCTCCAATAATAGCCGCTACACAATGCCCCTTAGCTCGTTCTTGAACGAGAGGTCTGAAAGCATCGAGCTCCTCTTGAATAAGTGGTTGGTCATAATGGGTATATAGATAAATACGATCCTTGCCTAAAACGTGAGAAAGCAGTACTTCCCCATCAAGTCGAGGTGTATCCATCTCCTTGCTTTGAAAGTACTGCTCTGTCCACTGGAGAATACGACCGATTGTCCAAATCTCCTTATGCATTTGTATTAGCCTCCTGCATTTTTGCCGCTTGGTCAGCAGCATTTAAGGCTTGAATGATTTCATCTAGATCGCCATTTAAAATAGCATCTAATTTATACAATGTTAAGTTAATACGATGATCAGTTACGCGACCTTGTGGATAGTTATAGGTACGAATACGTTCACTACGGTCACCTGTACCAACTTGACTCTTTCGGTCTGCTGCCATGCTAGAAATAGCCTCTTGTTCAGCTTGGTCTTGCAATTTAGCACGCAATACACGCATGGCTTTTTCACGGTTTTGTAATTGAGAACGTTGGTCTTGACAAGCTACAACGATACCGGATGGTAAGTGTGTAATACGAACAGCAGATTCAGTTTATTGATATGTTGACCGCCCGCACCACTCGCACGATAGGTGTCGATTTTTAAGTCTTTTTCATTAACTTCAATATCAACATCTTCCATTTCTGGTAATACAGCCACAGTAACTGTAGACGTATGTACACGGCCTTGTGTTTCTGTAGCAGGCACACGTTGTACACGGTGTACACCAGATTCAAATTTCATTTTAGAGTATACATTTTCACCATCTACAGAGAAAATAACTTCTTTAAAGCCACCTAATTCAGGCTCATTGGCATCGATAATCTCACAACGCCATCCTTGGCTTTCCGCATATTTTGTGTACATACGGAACAAATCGCCTGCAAATAGTGCTGCTTCATCACCACCGGCACCACCGCGAATTTCAATGATAATATTCTTATCATCATTAGGGTCCTTAGGCAATAAAAGGATTTGTAGTTTCTCTTCTAATTCCTCTTTTTGAGGTTTTAGCTCTTTTAATTCCTCTTGTGCCATTTCGCGGAATTCTTCATCCATGGATTTATCTTCAATAACTTCCATAGCTTCATCAATACCAGCTAATACTTTTTTATAAGTACGGAATGTTTCAACTGTTTCAGATAATTGAGCATGTTGACGTGTTAATTTACGCCATTCATCTTGGCGGGCAATCACTTCAGGGTCACTGATGCGCTGCTCCAGGTCCATAAATTTATCTTCAATAACTTTGTAATTTATCTACTAACATGTTTATTCCTCTTCATATGCATCACTCTCAAGAGGGCGAACCTCTTCAAGAGCTCGTATAGCGACTTCAATTTGATCATCTTCTGGTTCACGTGTGGTCATGTACTGTAATGCAAGACCTGGTTTGATAAGAGCTTTCACAAAGGAATGCTCACTACGACCAGCAAGACGAATAACCTCGTACGCAATACCTGCCACTACTGGCATGAGAAGTACGCGGCTCAGAATACGCTCCAACAAATTAGGCCAACCTAAAAAGGCAAAAACAAAGATACTCACCACCATAACGATAAGTAAGAAATTTGTACCACATCGTGGATGTAAACGACTTTGTTTACGAACGTTTTCTACAGTAAGAGGCAAGTCTAATTCATAGGTATGAATTGTTTTATGCTCGGCCCCATGATATTGGAAAACTCGTTGAATATCCTTCGTAAGCCCAATCCCCCAAATGTAGAGTAGAAAAAGAACTAAACGAATGACACCTTCAATGAGATTTAATACTACATGATTATCCTGTACACCAGGAATAAATTTTACGATAAATGTAGGCAATGCCAAAAATACAGCTATCGCAAATATGGTGGAAATAACCATAGTAATGGCAATTTCACTATTAGACATTTCTTCCTCTTCATCGCCAGCGGCTTTAGCGGAGAAGGACAATGCCTTCATGCCAATGACTAGAGATTCATAGAGAGCTACACAGCCCCGAAGAAATGGTTTTTTCAAAATTGGATATGTGTCAGCAATAGATTTTGTAGTCTCTTTTTGAACTACAATGGTTCCTGATGGTTCTCGTACAGCTGTTGCTGTAACACCAGGCCCCCTCATCATGACACCTTCGATCACAGCTTGTCCACCGACAAACTTTTTAATACGTTCTGTGTTCACAAGAGCTCCTCTCATAAACAAATAGAGGCAGAGCCCATAGCCCTGCCAATAGATGCTACATTACGTGACAAATTATTTGCCGTAACGTTTGTTAAATTGTTCAATACGACCACGAGCTTGAGCTGCGCGTTGTTGACCAGTGAAGAACGGATGGCATTTGGAGCAAACGTCTACACGAAGGTCTTCTTTTACAGAGCCAGTTTTGAATGTGTTGCCACAACCGCAAGTTACTGTAGCTTCTTTATAGTCTGGATGAATACCTTGTTTCATTCTATACACCTCTTTCCGACAATCAATATTATTCTTATAGATTATAGCATGACATATGCACAAATGCAAGTTGCCAATACTATTCCTTGGATGCTTGTTTTTCTTCAATAGACTCAGCTAGAATGGTCTCTAAGTCACTTTCATTAAGGATGTCACGCAATGCGATGAGCTCCTCTAAAGAAAGGGTAATACCCTTTTTCATGCTTGTATATTCACTATCCCAAGCACGAAGGTCAAACTTAGGATTATATTTGCCCCAGCTAGTGCATGTTAATTGTTTTTTCCAACCGTCTTTATCTTCAGATAAAGTACCAATAACTTTGAAGATTTCAAAATTAATAACAGCCATGAATCCTCCTTTCTTACACATTCGTGTAGTATGTTTCATACCTACTATATTTAGTAGTTTATATTTTTTAGGATACGATATATTTTAAACTAAATATCGGACTTTTACAATTAGTTTTTATAATCGCTATAATCTTCAATATCAATAGATGTTGTTGGTGGCATAACTTGAGCGCCTAATTCATCTACTGTAGATTTCCAATCTTCTGTCGCTTCTGTCACAGCCTTGATATACGCTTCATCAGCTGCTTGAACAGATGTTATTAGTTGAGCCTCGTCGTTAACATCTAATACGCGTCGGCGTACGCTGCTAGCATATAACCGAATGACTCATCTGTTTGAACGAGCATAGAAATTTCTTGAATCAATGTTTGACCCGTAGTGCTACAGAAGTATGCATACCACATATATGCTAATTCAGCATCAGGGAACATCCAGTAAATATCATCAGTTGGTGCTTCTGTAGTAATATCTACATCTACATGATCCGCATAGCGTTTAAATGTAAGGAAATAAGCGCCACTTTCAACAAGAGCATTACGGCCCAATTGAGAAACACGACTGTCGATACAATAAATACCATCTTGTCCTAAGGCTACATCAGTTTGACCACCTGGTAGCAAAATAGAACGCAAAGACAAGCCATAATTTAATACAGTAAACACTGGCAATTGAGCGAACACACCATGAGGCAATGGAATATAGTTAATCGTTTTCCATTCTTCTCCTACGCGTTCACGTAGACCAACACGCATCTTTTTAACATCATATTTGCCATATACAATTTCGTAAGCCCCTAATGGTGTCCATTCACGAATCGCTTCTACACGCTTTTGATTCAAGAAGAATTGTAATGCCATATTATTCAAACCTAATTGATTTTGTGCCATCGTAGCAGGCAAGAATAATTGTGCAGTTCCTTCTGGAACAAGATTATGTAAACCATTAGCCACTTCTTCCACAATATCTTCAGAGGATTGGAACATGCCAACCGTTCCTGTAAAGATATGATCAAAATAGCTGCGATGAGGCCATTGATTAATAATTTGCGCCATTGGATATAAACGTGTCAAAATGCTATAGCACACTGGAGATGCCGTATAAAGCACAACTTTTTTATCTTCATAAGATTGAAGAATTTCTTCAATCATACCTGCGTATTCTTCTACATAAGCATATAGAACGAGTTCTCCCGTTTTACTATGGGCTTCGATACTTTCACGAACAGGAGTCTCCCAAATAGTACCAACATCTAGACCATCTAAAATACCTGTATCGCTAATAAAATCAAATAATTCGACTCTAAACGAAGGGCCATATAGAGCTTGGAATGTATTCAAATCATATGGAACAGGGCCAAAAGATTCTACTGTAGATTTTTCTGCTAACGCATATAAATCATCAGCCGTAACACCCCACTCACGGGAGCTAGCATTACTAGAAATCAATTGATCTAACACTTTAAAACGCATTAACTCATTTACAATATCAATACCTTCAATACTATGAGTAGCACAAAGGGCAATAAATTCTTCGTTATTTACTTTCATATTAAACCTTTCCAGCTGAAGGACATAAGTGATTTAAAAACATTCTTCACATAATGGCTTACGAGCCTTACATAGTTTACGACCATGATAAATCAACCAGTGATGAGCAGCCGACCAATCCTCTTTAGGAATTGCCTTCTGCAACTTTAATTCCATCTCTTCTGGTGTTTTAGCAATACCCAATTTTAATCGGTTAGACACGCGGAATACATGAGTATCTACAGCAATCGCTGGCGTACCAAACAATACAGATACTAGCACATTTGCAGTCTTACGACCTACACCAGGTAATTCAACGAGTTGATCAAACTCCCGTGGCACTTCCCCGTGGTATTGTTCTACTAGAATCTGACATGTGGCAATCAAATTTTTGGCTTTAGATTTATAAAGGCCACAGTCCTTAATCAGAGTTTCTAATTTGGTAACCCCAATTGCTAACATCTTAGCCGGATGATTTAGTTCAGGAAATAACCGTTTAGTAACGATATTAACTCTCTCATCCGTACATTGTGCAGATAATACAACTGCCACTAATAATTCAAATTCATTTGTATACTCAAGGGCAGGTTTTGCATCAAAATAATGCTCTTGCAATAATTTCAATTGCTCTGCCTTTATTGCTTTTGTTACACGCATATAACTCTCCTTTCTCACTTGTGAAAGTACAGATGCGTACAACTTATATCTTACCATACGTATTCATTTAGTTCTATGTTATAATAAATCATGTTATTCTAATATAGAATACAGGAGGTCAATATGAGCAATATTAACGATACATTAAAACGTATAAATGAACTAGCAGCAAAGAAAAAATCTGGGCAACAACTCACACCAGAGGAATTAGCAGAAAAAAAAGAACTTTATGAGATTTACTTAAGCTTCATTCGAGGCCAAATCACAGATACATTGGACCGTGTTGAATTTGTGGATCCAGAAACCGGTGAACGAACTGCGCCTAAACAAGCTCTAGAAAATCTTGCGAAAGAAGCTGACCAAGACATTAAAGAACATAAAGATATTCACTAGAAAAAGCCACTTGATATATATCAAGTGGCTTTTAGTATTAGCAAGGCTTATTTATTATAATTTACCAAGACGTTTCATAGCATTATAAATTTTTTCAGCTAGTCCTGTCATTTGGAATTTAGGAATACCACAAGCAGCTACGCGAATACCGTTAGCTAAAGCGATAACATAGATATGTTCTTTTTTCAACTCTTCACAGATAGCATTAGCAGAATCTGTAGGAATCGTAATAAAGAAACCACCTCGATATGGCAACATAGGAAGACCAACTCGGGCTGCTTCTTGTTTAAATATATCAGCACGATCACGAATCAATTGATAATAGCAATTACGTTCATCTTCATAAGCTTTAAACTTAGCTGGATCAGCTACAATATTTGCCATTGTACGCATTGCAGGCCGGCATATATTAGACCATGTAGCACGGCTTGTAGATTTGTTGATTTCTAAGAATTCATCAGCAATTTCTTCATCATCAGAAATACCAATCAAGGCACCTACACGTTGCCCATACATAGTGAAGCCTTTAGACAAGCTATAGCAAACACATGTAAAGGATTTCTTTTTGGCAAATGACTGAATTTACTAAAGAATGCACGAACCTCTTCTTTTTCACCAGAATAATCAAGGTATGCTACATCAATGCCAATGATTACATTATTACGGCCTATAGCAACGAGTTCTTTCAAGAAGTTAAGGATAGATTCCCAATCTTTGTCCTCTATAGAGTAACCTGTTGGGTTATTACCAGGTGTATTAAACAAAATTACGACATTTGTTTGTTTTGCAGCTAATTCATTTACACGATTTTGGAACGCTTCATGGTTAAAGTTATTATGTTCATCAAATAAAGAATAGGTAACAAGTGTACGACCTACATCGCTACAAAGTATACGATAGGCACCCCAGTACCAATCAGCAGTCAACACCTCATCACCAGGTTCTGTATAGTTATGAACTAAGTGATGAATACCGCCTGTACCACCTGTAGTAGCAATACTACGGATATGACCTTCTGGACGAGATTGTCCAAAGCATTCCGCCTCTGCAGCAGCAAGGAACTCAGGTACACCTGCAATCGGAGCATAACCAATATATTCAGAATCTGGTAGACTTAAATATTCGTCCTTAACGGTTTTAAGGAATACTAATTTACCATCTTCATCATAAATCGCACCTAATGTACCATTAACAACGTTCTCGCGACCATTTTCTTTAGCATCAGCTTGGGCTTGGCCAGCAGTTACAAAGATTACATCTTTAAGTTTTTTCCCTTTTGCATGCTTTGCAGCAACACTTGTCATAACTTGCACCATCCTATCTAAAATGAATTATTACATATTTATCATACCTAAACTTATTTAATTATACAATGAGTATTTAAAAATATATTGTATACATAAGAAAAAATACTAATTACAATCTGAATTATAAAAAAGCTAAGGTATATAGGATATATACAATATCCTATATAAAATATTTTTATAAATCATATGCTAGTATTTATAAACAAAAAGACCACTCATTAGAGTGGTCTTTGATATCCTTAGAAGGAGTAGCCTACACCAGCGTGTAAACCTTTTTGCAGTTTTATCGTTGCTATTTACGCTATATTTATCATAGCCATAGTATACGTTCAAGTCTACATCAGGGGCGAACTTCATATTGAGCACCTACTTGGTAAGTTTGTTTAATATCGTTACCCCAACCAGCTTTAGCAAAAGCCGTTTACTTTTTTTCTGTCAATGGCACATGACCAATAACACCAGCTTGGAAACCTAATTCTGTATCATTTGTACGAGTGCAGTACCAGCACCATATACGTTTACGTTTGGATGCACTTTATAAACTAATGCTAATTGATGATCTTTTAATGTCGCCATTTTTTTGCATTCAATTTATCATAAGAATATTGAACAGCAGTTTTATTAGAAAGATCGTGTTGCAAAAGAAACCCCGAAACCGTCGTTACTATTGCCGCCACCTTTAGATACATGTTGTTTAAATGCATAATCAGCTTGTACTTTAGTGGAACCGTCGCTAATTTTTGTTACAGGTGCCGCTGCAAATGCACTACCTGCCACAACTGTAGCTGCTAGAGTTAATAATACTAATTTCTTCATTTGTACCTCCTATACACATATCTCAAGATATGTCTTACTAAGTTACTTATTTACGAATGTTTTGATTATACACTCTATAAATTAACGTTTCATGAATACAGGGATATCTGGGATACCGCTGTTAGTTGTTGTTGTAGTGGATGCTGGACGAGATGTAGTAGTTGTTTTACCGAATTCTGGTACGCTTTTAGCGTTATTGCCAAAACCAGTTGCTACAACAGTAACTTGAACTTTATCGCCCAAGCTTTCATCGATAACAGAACCGAAGATGATATTTGCATCAGGGTCTGCTGCATCAGAAATAATTTGAGCAGCTTCGTTTACTTCAAAAATACCCAATTCGGAGCTACCAGAAATATTAAGCAAGATGCCTTTTGCACCATCGATGGAAGTTTCCAATAATGGGCTATTGATAGCCATTTTTGCAGCGTCTGCAGCACGGTTTTCACCTGTACCTTCACCAATACCCATCAAAGCTTCGCCTTGATTAGTCATGATAGTTTTAACGTCTGCAAAGTCAAGATTGATTAAACCAGGAATTTGGATCAAATCGGAAATACCTTTGATACCTTGACGAAGAACTTCATCAGCTTTGCTGAATGCATCAGATACGGAACATTTTTTATCTACAACTTGTAACAATTTGTCATTAGGAATAACAATAATTGTATCAACTTTTTGAGTCAAGAACTCAATGCCTTTTTTTCTGCCGCAGCACGACGACGTTTGCCTTCGAATGCGAAAGGTTTAGTTACAACGCCAACTGTTAATGCACCAACTTCTTTAGCACATTCAGCTACGATTGGAGCAGCACCAGTACCAGTACCACCGCCCATACCAGCAGTTACGAATACCATATCAGCACCTTCAAGAGCTTTTAGTAATTTCTTCACGGCTTTCTTGAGCTGCTTCTTCACCGATTTGTGGGTTAGCACCAGCACCAAGGCCTTTAGTAACTTTTTCACCGATTTGAATTGTTACATCCGCTTTTGAGACAATTCAAGCACTTGGTTTTCTGTATTAACGGCTAAAAATTGAACACCTTTAATTTGGTTATCAACCATACGATTAACAGCGTTATTACCGCCGCCACCAACACCGATAACTTTAATATTTGCAAAATCAGACATTGAACTTCCTCCTCTTATCGTTATCTATTGTATCAATATACGTCCCAATGTATCGATTTATATACTGACTATCTTATAACAATTACATTTATTTTTACACTAAAATTTAAAAAAACTTTCCACTATATAGAATGGGATTTATTAGAACCGCTTAGTCATAATTATTTTGCGTATAGCGCCTACATTAATAAATACACGTAGCCCAAATCCAATAAGGGCCACATAGTATAGGTTAATGCCTATTAAATCACCAACATATACAAGAATAACAGCTAATACCATATTTGAAAAGAACCCAATGACAAAGTTACTAAGATCAAAGGTTCTTTCCAATGCTGCTCGACTGCCACCAAATACTGCATCTAAAGCTGCTAGAACAGCTACCGAAGTATAATTCGAATAACTAGCGGGGATATGAAGTGGTGCTATCCATCCTAGGATAGCCCCTATAATTAGGCCAATGATGGCAAAGATATAGATATTCATTCTTTACCTCCTAACTCATTAGGCTTCATATGTTCTTCTCTAAAAGTACCTGTGAAAGCAGGAATCGCTACATCCTCTTCTTGCTTTATAGTTACCTTTATTCCCCAATGTTTAAGTGAATCTACTACACCACCGCGCATAGTGAGCGCAGAATTTAATGTCTTTGGATCTCCAATAGCTTTCACCGTAAAGGGAGCTCCAAAGACCTTTCCATTTACAGTAATAGTCGGGCCTGAACATCGTATTTCAGACGTTCCTATGAGGCGTTGATCATTAATAGCTATCGCTTCAGCCCCACCAGCCCGTAATTCATTAACAATTCTTAGAATATCTTCATCATGAATTACATATAAATTGGGATTTTCCCCACTTTGTACAGGCTTTAAGCTATCTTCAATCAACACACTAACGCCCGGCCCTTTAACATTTGTTAAAGCCGCTTTCATCATGAGCTGTTCATCAGCTTTACCACTGCCATTGGCACCAGATTTTTTTAGTGACTCAATTTGCTTTAACAAAGCATCACGTTCACTCTGGGCCTCTCTCAATTGTACCGCCAAATCTCCAGTCCGTTGTAAGCGAATATTTTCTTCTATATTATCTTGAGTCATCTTATATTGGGTAACAACCATGAACCCTAATATACAGCTGACTATGGCAATTGCCCACCGTTCGTGTCTCACGACAATCATCTACCTTTATATTCAACATGACCTTATCTATCTTGTTTTTTATCATCCTTCTTAGTAGATGAATTTTCTGTAGTCGGTGCTCCATTCTGATGCTTTTTAACTTCAGGCATCACATCGGTTTTAATGTACGGTGATGAAACATTAACATCTATATACTGTACATTACCATGTGTCTTTTTAATATCTTGTAACATCGACTGAGTTAGCTCTGCTTTTTTAGCTAAGTCTTTGCCATCCCCCAGTCGAATCTGTACACCTGAAACAGTATATGCCATTATCGCATCAGGATCTCCAATATTAACCTCTGCAATATTCTTGAATGTCTCCTCATCGAGTGAGTTCAAATATTCAAGAGCCGCCAATATCGGTTTATCTACTACCGTATCACCTAATAGTATATTTCCAGCTTTCACACCAGAAATCATAGGAACAGATGTGTCTTGTATAGCTGGCTCAGATGCGATCACTTGTCCCTTACTATCAAGGGTTAAGTATCCAAACTGAGCCGGTACAACTGCAACTGCCTTGCGTTCTACTACATTTACCACCATTGTCAGTGGCAACTGATAGCTAATTTGAGCCTCTTCGACACGTAAATCTTTCGATAATCTAGTTTTTAATTTTTCTGTACTAATCTGCAATATATTAACAGGTTCATGAATATCACCAGCTACCATTACATCTTGTACAGTTACCTTATCCGATCCAGTAACTTTTAAGGATCCAAAAGGAATAGGTAGTGTAAACAACCCCACCAACACGAGAGTAACTGCACCACCGATTTTTAACACTCGTTTTCTAAATACAGCCCGTTCATCACGAACAGGTGTAGAAGACTGCATCTCCCCAGAGTTGGATGGATGGTTTTGCTTATCATCCATAGTTAACTCCTTATCTTCTATTAGCCCTTAAAATTTCCCTATACTAGCTGTTAATAGAATTTTTTCACATAATGTTGGGAAGTCAATTCCCATTTCTTTTGCTGCTTTTGGTACTAAAGATGTTGCTGTCATACCAGGCACAGTATTGTATTCAAGAACATACATATTATCTGCATGGTCTGTCATAACATCAACACGAATTACCCCACTGCCTTGTACTTCACGATACACAAGTTCCCCAATGCGTTGCATTTCAGCAGTCATTTCTGCACTAATAGGCGCTGGCACTAAATACTCAGTAGCACCTACAGTGTACTTACTCTTGTAATCATATTCACCAGAATGTGGACGAATTTCAATAACAGACAATGCTTTACCATCTAATACAGATACTGTAAATTCACGACCATCAAGAAATTGTTCTACCACAAGAATAGGGTCATATTTTAGAGCTTCCGTTACAGCCTCTTCTAACTGAGCTTCATCGCGAACAATAGTAACCCCAATGCTAGAACCTTGCGTAGCAGACTTCACAACTACTGGAATTGTAAAATCCTTACGAATATGTTCAATAATAGCTTCTGCAGATTCAAGATTACCATTAAAGGACTCGGATACCGCAGTCGGAATATTGGCACCTTTAAATACATCTTTACTTACTTTTTTATTCATACCTACTGCATGAGCCATAATACCTGACCCAGTGTATGGAATTTCAGCCATTTCTAATAGGCCTTGCAACGCACCATCTTCGCCGTAACGACCATGAATTGCATTAAATACAACCTCGCCACCTAAGTCTTCAATATCTTTTAATACAGTGCGCGGATTGAGTTCTAAAGTTTGGGCATTATAACCTTTGCTTTCAAGTGCTTCTGCAATAGCAGCGCCAGTACGACGAGATACTTCAGCCTCTTTGGAAGGACCACCCATTAATACGATTATTTTTTTATCTTTCATTGTAAGCCTTCCTCCAATATAGCTAATAATTTTGGCCCATATTGATTAATAGAACCTGCACCCATGGTGATAACTAGATCATTAGGTCTTACTATTTTCGCTAATACCTCAGGCAAATCGTCAACAGATGGTACATAATTTACATCTTGACCTGTGGCCGTTTTAATAGCATTTGGAATCGTATTGCCATCAATACCAGGGATTGGATCTTCACCAGAGCTATAAATATCTGTCATATATACTTCATCAGCGCTTGTGAAAGCAGTAGCAAATTCATCCTTTAACAAGCTTGTGCGAGTAAAGCGATGTGGCTGGAATACACAGATAACACGATGCTTTTCCAACTCTTTTGCTGCTTTCAATGTTGCTTTAATTTCTGTAGGATGATGAGCATAGTCATCAACAACCCATACACCTGCTACGTGACCTTTTGTTTCGAAACGACGTTTTGCACCGATAAACTTACCTAAACCTTTTGTAATAATGCGCGTTTCTACACCACAGCAATCATGAGCAACAACAAAGGCAGCCAACGAATTCAATACATTATGTTCACCAGGAACTCGTAAGCGAATGCGCTCAACATTCACACCATTATGGTATACATCATATACCAAAGTAGAGTCTACATAGTGAATATTTTTAGCTACATAGTCATTATTATCACGTAAGCCATATGTAATGAAATTACGATTTACACGGCTCATAACATAACGAATATTCTCATTATCTCCACATACGATTGCTTTGCCAGATTCTGGTAAGGTTTCGACAAACTCACAAAATGCATTTAACAAATTATCCATTGTTTTGTAGTGATCCATGTGATCATCTTCAATGTTAGTAATAACAATAGTATGTGGGCGTAGTTTCAAGAAAGACCCATCACTTTCATCTGCTTCAACTACAGAGAAATGCCCCTTACCTAGACAACTACTACCTTTTAAATAATCTACTTCACCACCGATAATAACTGTTGGATCAGCTTCTGCTTCTACTAAAATTTGTCCAATCATGGATGTAGTGGAAGTTTACCGTGAGCACCAGCTACTGCAATGCCATCTGTTACGTCTAACACAGCTTTTACAATATCGGAACGGTGTAAAATTGTAATACCTTGCTCTTTAGCAGCTACAATTTCAGGGTTATCTTCGCGAATAGCCGTAGAACGAACTACAGCATCAACGCCTTTTACATAATCTTTATTATGGCCAATATGAACTGTAGCGCCCATATTTCTAAACTTTTCAATAACTGCAGAATCAGCTACATCTGAACCAGATACGTCATAACCTTTTTGAATTAAAATATTCGCTATAGCACGCATGCCAGACCCACCTATACCAATAAGATGAATCTTATGAATACCGTCTAACATAAAACCTCTCCTTGTTACTTTGCAATAGATAATGCTAACTTTGCAATATCATGAGCCGCATTAGGTTTACCTAACTGCAACGCTCGTTCTCCCATTTGTGACAATAAATCACGATTGGCCATAAACATTTCAATTTCCCCTATCAAATCATGGGCACTTAACATTTGATCAACGATCATATGAGCAGCCCCCTTCTTGAACGAAGATACGGGCATTATATGTTTGATGATCTTCCGCTGCATATGGATATGGTACCAACACAGATGGAATACCTCGAACCGCCAGCTCAGCAAGACCGATAGCACCAGATCTAAAAACTGCTAAATCAGCTGCTGCCAAAGCTTTTGGCATATCATGTAGATATGGCAGAATCACTGAAGAATCACCTAAACCATTACCATCGGTAATACCAAGCTGAGATAACACAGATTTGTATTCTCCGTCCCCTGTAATATGGATTAATTTAATTCCTTCTGTTCCTTGAAAATGCTTATGTACATCAATCATAGCATTATTGATGGTTCTCGCCCCACGAGAGCCACCGGCTATAAGAACGGTGAACGTGTCATCACTTAAATTAAAATAATTACGTCCATCTTCCCTAGTATCAACTAATACATCAGGACGCACTGGATTACCAGTATATACTACGCGTTTTGCCTTTGAAAAAGATGCTTCTGCATCCTTGTAGCCCATAGCGACTACATCAACAAAACGGCTTAGAATTTTATTTGTAATGCCTGCAATGACATTTTGTTCCTGTATCAACGTTGGAATATTGCGCAATGCTGCAGCCATAAGAATAGGACCACAAACATAACCACCCGTACCAATAACTACATCAGGCTTAAAGTTGGAAATGATTGCATTAGCTTTCACAAGAGAAAAAGCAGTCTTGCCTAACGTCACCAACGTACCAAAAGATAATTTACGTTGCAAACCTTGTACAGGTAATGTAGTAAATTCAATGCCTTCTTTAGGCACTAAGGTAGCCTCTAAGCCCCTTTCCGTTCCTACATATAAAACCTGTGCATCAGGGTTCTGTTTCATAATTTCCTTATATATAGTTATTGCTGGGTATATATGTCCACCAGTACCACCACCTGAAATAATGATACGTTTCATTAATGGTGTCTCCCTTCTTGCAACATATGAACACAGTTTTTAAAATCATCGCCACGTTCTTCAAAACAGCTATACCAATCAAAACTTGAACAAGCTGGCGATAATAATACAATATCACCTTGGACAGCCAATTTATAACCCTGTTCTACAGCATCTTTCATAGATGAAGCTCTATAAATAGGCTGAACACCAGCCTCTTTTGCAGCAGCTTCAAATCGATCCGCCGCTTCCCCCATAAAGATAACAGCTTTTGTATGATCTTTAACAAGCTGCATAAAGTCTTCTAACGGAGTCATTTTATCATGACCACCAGCTAATAAAATAACGGATTGATCAAAGGATTCCAATGCTTTTACAACAGAATCTACATTAGTAGCTTTAGAATCATTATAGAATGTAATTCCATCAAGAGTTTTAACTCGTTCTAATCGGTGTTCAACACCATGGAACTCGCTTATAATACGATGAATGGTTTCTACCGACACACCTAACGCATAAGCTAAAGCGATAACAGTTAAAATATTTTCAATATTATGGCTACCTGGAATGTGGATATCAGCACTACCAATAACAGGTGTTGCCATACCATTCTTTGTTACATAACATTGTCCTTTATCATAGTAAGCACCATTTGAAACCACTTGATGTTGACTAATTTCAAGGATATGGCTAGGTACACAATGTTTCATGTCTGCTACAATAGGATCATCAATATTAAGCACCATAAAAGTCTGTACTCAATTGATTTTTCAAAGATGCGTTCCTTCGCAGCAATATAATTTTTCCATTGTCTTATGACGAGCTAAATGATCTGGTGTAATATTGAGCATAATAGCACCAATCGGTCTAAAAATGCTTAATTGTTTCTAGTTGATAGCTAGATAACTCAGCTACCAAAAAAACCATCTGCTGGCATGGAATAAGCTACTTCACTAAGAGAATCGCCGATATTACCACCAACGCGAACTGGCTTTTCCAGTTCCTTCCAATACCTTAGTTAATAATGTTGTAGTAGTGGTCTTACCATTTGTACCTGTAACGGCTACAATTGGCGATTTAGATAACTCATAAGCTACTTCTACTTCACTAACCACATCAATACCACGAGCTTGAGCGGCTTTTTACAATGGGAATATCTGAGAAATACCTGGAGAAATAACAATGCGATCACGCCATCAAGCAAGGATTCATCTTGTCTACCGGTAATAATATCTACACCTGCTGATACAAGTCTTTTTTCCTCATCTGCAGGCAGTGTAACAGGCTTATAATCATTTAACACTACATGGGCCCCAACTTGAGCTAATACCCAAGATGCGCCTATACCGCTGGCACCAGCGCCAAGAACAAGTATATGTTTATCTCCGTATTCCATCTATATCACCTAAATTATCAACAAAAATAATGTATTCCTATCTTATAAGCATACCATTATTTGCGTGTTCCGTTAAGTATTATCTTACAAAGTTATAGTCGCTAAAACGACGCCAATAACAGCTAATACAGCGCCACCAAACCAGAAGCGATTAACAACAGTTTGCTCAGCCCAACCAGATAACTCAAAATGATGGTGAATTGGGCTCATTTTAAATACGCGTACACCACGAGTTTTAAAGGATATAACTTGAATAATAACGGACAATGCTTCCATAACAAAAATGCCACCAATTACAACGAGTAGCAATTCTGTTTTAGTCAAAATTGCCATAGCCGCAAAAGCACCACCTAAAGCTAAGGATCCAGTATCCCCCATGAACACCTTCGCAGGGTTTACATTGTATACCAAGAAACCAAGGCAAACAGCGGCTACAATAGCGCCAAAGTAAGCAACGCTTTCAGCACCAATAGAATTTGTTGTAGATGCAGCCATAAGACCAATCACGGAGAAAGCAATCGCAGCTACAGCAGAGGTACCACTAGCTAATCCATCAAGACCATCTGTAAGGTTTACTGCGTTCGTAGCACCTACGATAATTAAAAACGCCAAAACATAATAAGCCCAACCTAATTGAAGATGTATATCTGCTACAGGAATCCACAATGTGGTAGGAATAACCATAATTTCAGTAATACAGTAACAGAATATGGCCGCCAAAATAAATTGACCTAGCAATTTTTGCTTAGCTGTTAAGCCAAGATTACGTTTTTTAACGGCTTTTACAAAATCATCAAAAAAGCCCAATAAACAATGACCCAATGTTAAAAACAATAACATGCCTGTACCTACATTCCATGGTGCGAAAATAGCAACACCAAGAACAAGGGCGATCATCATGAAGGCACCACCCATTGTTGGCGTACCCGCTTTCGCCTGATGACTTTCTGGACCTTCTTCACGAATACTTTGTTGTGCGTGTAAAGAACGCAACATAGGAATAGCAATTTTACCTAGCACGACTGTAATGATAAAGGTCACTACAAAGGCTAATAGAATATGATATATCATATGAACCCTCTACTCATTAATAAACAGATGACGGCTAGATATAACTAGCCGCAACCTTTTATTCTCGATCTTTTAATTCTTCAACAACCCGTTCCATTCGCAAGCCTCGGGAACCTTTGACAAGGATAACATCCCCTTTTTCACGAATATCGCTATAGGCATTAGCCATTTCCAAATGGCTATTACAACGGAATGCAGTTAAACCTGCTTTTTTTGCTTCCTTAGCGATGAAGGCCGCAGCATCACCAAATGTGAATACTACACTATAGCCTTCTTCAGCAAGCAATTGACCAATTTCACGATGCGCCTGTTCAGTATAATCACCAAGCTCAAGCATATCACCAAGCATAGCGATTTTACGTTTACCTTCTAGTTGACCTAATGCTTTAATCGCTTCAGCCATAGAGGAAGGATTTGCATTATATGCATCATTTAAGATAACAATATCTTCAAATGGTACGATTTCTTGGCGCATAGGAGTGCCAGTAAACTCGCTTAAGCCTTACGAATGGTGTTGGATTTAATCCCCAAAACACGACCAGCTACAATTGCTGCCAATGCATCATATACATTGTGTTCACCAATCATAGGTAAGAAGATATCGAAGACTTCGTCATAACATTTGCAAGTAAACTTAATACCGTCTTTTTTATAACGCAAATGGCTACCAATACAAGTAGCGTTGCGTTCAATACCATAGGTAATAGTTTTACCCTTAGCAAGGCTATCCATAGCCTTAACATATGGATCATCTTCATTGAGAATAGCCACACTATTTTCAGGCAAACAACGAATTAATTCACCTTTAGCTTGTGCAATGGCTTCACGAGAGCCTAACAACTCAATATGGCTAGTACCAACATTGGTAATAATGCCCATAGTTGGTTCTGCAATCAATGCAAGCTCTTCAATTTGACCAAGGCCACGCATGCCCATCTCTACGACACATGCTTGATGTTCTGCAGTTAAGCGCAACAATGTTTTTGGTAAACCAATTTCATTATTAAAGTTTTTTTCAGTTTTCAAAACATTAAATTCTGTACCAAGTACAGCGGCCACCATTTCCTTTGTCGTAGTTTTACCAGAGGAACCAGTAATAGCCACTACAGGAATATCGAAACGGCGACGATGGTAACGTGCCAAGTTTTGATATGCTACCAAGGTATTTTCTACCTCAATACAAACAATACCTTCTACGGCACGACCTTTCTACGATTGCACCTGTAGCACCCTTTTCAATGGCCGTGTTGATGAAATCATGACCATCAAAGGTATCACCTTTTAAGGCTACAAACAAAAAGCCTGATTCAATCGTTCTTGTATCAGTAGATACATCTAAGAACTTAATATTTTCGGTATGTGTACTCGTCCCTTCTGTGGCTTCTACCACTTGAGACAATGTAAATTCTGCCATATTAGATCTCCTTGAGGGCTGCTCGCGCCTCTTCACGATCATCAAAATGAATCGTTTTATCCTTTAAGATTTGGTAATCCTCATGCCCCTTACCAGCAATTAGTACAATATCCCCAGGTTTTGCATTTTTTATTGCATGTTGAATCGCTTCCCGACGATCAACGATTACTTCATAATGAGAGCCTTCACGAAGGCCTTCTTTAACGCCTACTTCTACATCTTTCACAATTTGTACAGGATCCTCTGTACGAGGATTATCAGATGTTACATATACTACATCACCATATTGTGCAGCAATACGACCCATGATAGGGCGTTTTGTCGCATCTCGGTCACCACCACAACCAAAGACTACAATAATGCGATTTTCTTGAATAGCCTTTGCAGTTTGTAGAATGTTTTCTAGCCCATCTGGTGTATGTGCATAATCTACAACCACAGCAAATGGTTGACCTTCTTCAATGAGCTCAAAACGGCCAGGCACAGCGCTAAATGTTTTCAATGCTTTATCGATATCTTCCATGGAGATACCTTCTAACAAACAAGCACCGATAGCTGCTAATGTGTTATACACATTAAATAGACCTGTGGTATTCATAGCTACTGTATAGTCATGGCCATCATAAGAGACAGTATAACGGCTAGACTTAGGTGTCATTTCTACATCATGAGCATTCAACGTACCTTTACCATCAATACTGTAAGTAATGATAGGTGCCGTTGTTTTCTCAATTACACGATGACCATATTCGTCATCGATATTAATGATAGCCCCTTTACCAGATTTAGTTTGATTAGGTGCGCTAACTTGTTCAAATAATTTACACTTAGCTGCCAAATAATTTTCAAAGGTCTTGTGAAAGTCCAAATGATCTTGTGTTAAGTTTGTAAATACCGCTGTATCATATTCAACACCAGAAACTCGCCCCAATGCCAATGCGTGTGAAGAAACCTCCATTACGCAATGTGTAACACCTTCCTCTACCATTTGATGAAGAATATGTTGCAAATCCACTACATCAGGTGTCGTATTATGAATTGGATATGTTGTATCACCAATCATAATATGAACAGTACCAATAACGCCCACTTTATGACCTTGAGCTTTCAAAATATGGCGAATCATATGCGTTGTAGTCGTTTTACCATTCGTACCAGTAACGCCAATCATACGCATGGAATTTGCTGGATAATCAAAGAAATATGGGACACATGCCATCATGGCTTTACGAGTGTCCTCTACAGTGATAACACAAACATCACCACTTACCTCTACTGGTTTAGATACAAGTACTGCTACTGCACCAGCTTCAACAGCTTTATTTACATAATTATGACCATCTACAGTGGCACCATCTAAAGCAATAAATAAACTACCTACTTTACAGCACGAGAATCAGCTGTAATATCTAATACTTTAACAGCTGTATTACCTTCTACATGCGTTGTTTGCAAAGTTTTTATTATATCTTGTAATTGTTTCATATACAATCTCCTTTACACGCAAAGGAAAGCAGCCCAATACGAGCTGCTTTGCCTGCTAGTCTATAATTTGCTGTTTCTCTTGTACAGTGCGTTCAGTAACAGCGCTTTTTGTACTATAAACAAAAGAATCAGGCAAAACCATCCCTAGTTGTTGTTCTGCGATTTGTTGGATACGAACGGGAGACTTCAAGGAAGCCACTTCAACATCCAAAGCATCATTATCTTTTGTTAATTGTACTACAGCTTGCTGTGTTTTAACTACTTCGTAGCCCAATTTTGTGCTGTACGCATTCATAACCATCATAATAAGCAAAAATGCAACCAATGCAGCAATACCATATACAACTTGCCACATCATAGGACTCAAATCTAGAGCCACACTTGCACTACGTTTTCTCCCTTGTGAAGCGACCAACACATCGCTTTTTACTTGGCCTACAACAGCCTTTCTCGCTAACATAAATACTAACCCCTTCCAATTCTACAACTTGACGGCTACGCGCAACTTCGCGCTTCTAGCCCTCGGATTAACCTCAATCTCCCCTGCACTTGGCTCTATAGCCTTATTCTTCGCCTTCACAACAGCTTTGTGGTTACATACACACATCGGTAGTTCTGGAGGACATATACATGCTGTACTCAACTCTTTGAAAGTTTGTTTTGTAATTCGATCTTCCAAGGAGTGAAATGTGATAACCCCAATTTCCCCTTTGGTTTCAACATGGATACAGCATCTACAAAACTATCATGCAAGATAGCTAATTCTCTATTTACTTCAATGCGAATGGCTTGGAACGTCCGTTTTGCCGGATGTGGTCCATCTTGACGCGCCTTCGCAGGTATTGCTTGTTTAATAATTCTAACTAACTCACCAGTAGTGGTTATTCGTTTTTCCTGACGTGCATTAACGATGAATTCAACAATTCGCTTAGCCCATCGTTCTTCACCATAGTCACGGATAATTTGCAATAGTGCTTCAGCATCATATTCATTAACAACTTCATCTGCTGTTAATGGTGCTTCCTTATTCATCCGCATATCAAGTGGACCATCATTCATATATGAAAAGCCACGTTCTGGTGTATCTAATTGATAACTTGATACGCCAAGATCAAAGATAAAACCATCTACTTCATAGATGCCCTCATTTTGAAGGGCTTCCTTTAAGTTAGAAAAGTTTGTCGGTATCGTTAACACCTGACACTTTAAATCAGATAGACGCTGTCGAGCTACGCTCAATGCATCTTCATCTTGATCTAAACCAATTATCATGCCTTCTGGGTCAAGCATTTCGCCCACTGCGTGCGCATGTCCTGCCCCACCAAGGGTACAGTCTACATAAATGCCTTTTGGATTAGTTACGACGGAGTCCACCGTTTCGCGTAAAAGTACGCTGGTATGATTAAATTCCATCATAGCCTCCTATAACATAATCCCTTCAAGCCCTTCGACTAATTCTTCCATACTTTCAGCCACTTGATCATCATAGTAATCATATTTTTCGCGGCTCCAAATTTCAACGTGATCCCCAGCACCGACAATAACGGCCTGTTTATCAAGGCTCGCATATTCACGTAGTGGTACAGGAATGAGGACACGACCTTGTTTATCATACTCAAGCTCAGCAGCACTACCAAACAAAACGTTTTAAGGCACGTACGCTAGCTTTAGTGGAGGATTGTGATTGTAAAGCTGCAGAAATTTTCTTCCACGCTTCTTCGGTGTAAATAGCTAAGCAGTTATCTAGGCCCTTAGTCACAATGCATACTTCGCCTAGTTGTTCACGTATTTTCGCGGGTATAATCATCCGCCCTTTTGTATCAATGGTGTGATTATATTCTCCCATGAACATACGTATCACCGCCCTTTACTATTCCTTATCCACCACTATATGGTAAATTCTACCACAATTCCCCACCATTCACAATAAAAAATCCATTTTTATCCCACTTTTTTATATTTTTCTTTCATAATCTCTATTTTTCTCGTTTTTTCTTCGATACATATGTTCGAAAATAAATAATAATTGGATCATAAAAACCACTATCTACCACCAAGAGGAATTATATAGTTCTATCTGTATCTAATCCCCACTACAAGATAGCTATCCACTCTATTACACCAAAATATAAAGATATATATGGAGATAATCACCACACATCCACACAAAAGAAAACCGCGTAGCATTTCTGCTACGCGGTTTCTATACCTACGATAGATTATCATGTAACCCATCGGTTGGGAGGCATATTATTTAGTTGTTTTTACAGCTGCTTTTGGAGCTTGTTGTGGTTGTTGTGCAATCACTTTATCAAGAAGTTCACGAATTTCTTTGTTTTGTGCTTGCAAATCAGCCACTTTGTCTTCAAGAACTTTTACAGTTGCAGGAGATGCTTTAGGAGCTGTAGGAGCATTACCAATACCGATTGTTACACCAGCATTTGCCATTACGCTATGGTCACCACCATAAGCTGCACCAGCATGGATTAATAAATCAGGATTTGCATAATGAGCTACACCCAACGCAGTAGATGTTTTACCTTTGTAAGTACCAACAGCGGCCATAATTTGAGCTTTTTGACCTTCATGGTATTCGATAGGTTTCAATGCTGCCAAAGCTGCTGCATTAGCACCTACAACTTTAACATCACGTTCTACGCTGCTAATGCGGCGAGAGTTTTCTGCGATTTGTGCATCATGTTGTACAAGTGTTGCATGATCTTGTAATGCAATGTTAGAAGCTTTCAAGCTGTAATTTGCAGCTTCTGCTAATGTACTGATATCTTGAGTATTTATTTACTTGTAAGCCCAATACATTAACTTTTTCATTATTTTCTAATGCAATAGCACCAATGTTTTTAGTTAATTTAACGTTTTCATCAACTTTAGTATTTACATTTGCAATTGCTGTTGCATTGTTAGAAATGTCTTCTGTATTTTTGTTTACTTGTAAACCTAATACACTAACTTTTTCATGATTTTCTAGTGCTAGAGTACCAACAGCTTTAGTTAATTGTGCATTTTCGTTAACTTGGTTAGCTACTGCAGTTACACGGTTATCTACCTTAGTGATATTTGTAACATTAGTATCTACTTTAGCATTTAGAGTGTTGATGTTTGTAGTATTTGTATTAACTTGGCTAGATACTTTGCTAATATTGCTTGTATTTGCATTAACTTGGTTAGTTACATTTGTAATATTAGTTGTATTTTGGTTAACAACATTATTAATATTAGCAATATTAGTTGTATTAGTATTAACTTGTTTAGATACATCGTTAATAACTTTACTATGTTCATCAACTTTGTTGATTACTTTTTGTACAGTTACATTAGTATTTTGAATTGCTTCAGCATTTTGCTTGATCGCTGCTTTGTTAATATTGATGTTTTCACTGTTATGTTTGATTGCTTCAGTATTAACAGAAACTTGGCTTTGAACATTTTTAATGCGTTCTTCGTTAGCATTTGCTTTTTGAGTATTAACATTAACTTGTTCTTTTACTTTGTTTACATCAGCGCTTACATTTTGTAAGTTCTTAATTGCTTCAGTATTTTTGCCAACTTGATCTTTCAAACCAGATACATCAGTTTTGATATTGTTGATTACAGTATTTTGATTATTAACTTTCACATCAATATCATTTACCTTGCTATCGATATTAGTTACTTTATTGTTAATATTAGTAACTTTGTTATCAATATTTGTAACTTTAGCATCAATATTCTTCACATCGTTTTTTTAACGTTAGTAATGTTGTTGTTTACAATATTGATTTTTTGATCAACTTTAGCATTGATGTTTGTGATATCGGCTTTAACTACTGTCACATCAGCTTTAATATTGTTTACATTCTTTTCAACGTTAACAACATTAGCTTTAATGTTATTAATATTGGAAGTATTATTTTGAATGTTTACAGTATTAGCTTGGATATTGCTGTTTTGAGCGTTAATGTTTTGAGTAATATTTTCTACTTTTTGAGCTACATTAACGATTGTAGTATTGCCTTTACCAACTTGACCCTTCAAGGATTCAATTGCTTGAGAGTTAGCATCAACTTTACCAGTTAAGTTATTAATAGCTGTTGTATTAGATTCAATACGACCAGTATTAGCATTTACTTTAGCAGTTACATCTGTAATGTTAGCAGTGTTACCAGCAACTTGTTTGCTAATGTTTGCAATAGCTGTTGCATTGTGAGCAATGTTAGTTGTATTATTTGTAACTTGTTTGCTTACATTAGCAATAGCTGCAGTGTTATTAGCAATATTTGTAGTGTTAGACTCTACTTTATTGTTAATATTAGCTACATTTGCTTTGATGTCAGTAATAGACTTGCTATTATTAGCAATTGCATTTGCATTAGCTTCAACTTTAACATTTACTTCATTAACTTTGTTGTTGATAGTTTTATTGATTTCTGTGTTGTTATTAGCAATCTTAGCATCAATATTTTGGTCAACTTTGTTAATGATTGTTTTGTTATTTTCGTTGATTGCAGTTTCAATGTTTTTGTTAATAACAGTGTTGTTATTAGTAATTGCAGTGTTGATATCATTTCTAATTACTGTGTTGTTAGCTTCAATCTTAGCGTTGATTGTGTTTTCAACATTAGTAACTGTTGTACCAACTTGGCCCTTTAATGCTTTAATAGCATCTTCATTAGCGCTGATACGTGTAGAGTTATCTACAGTATTACCTTCTAAGTAATCTAAACGTTCATCATGACGATCTACACGACCTTTAAGGCCATCCAAATCACCTTTAACGCCATCAATCTTAACATTTACATCACCAATCTTAGTATTGATTGTATTGTTGATTTGTTTGTTGTTTTCATTGATTTTTACATCGATGTTTTTATCAACTTTGTTAATGATTGTTGTGTTATTAGCAGTAATCTTAGCATCGATATTTTGATCTACTTTGTTAAGAATTGTAGTATTGTTAGCTTCAATCTTGTTATTGATAGTAGATTCGATGTTAGTGATAGTAGTACCAACTTTGCCGTTCAATGCTTCGATAGCTTTTGTATTCTTGTCGATAGCAGCTTTGTTATCACCAATGAATTTACGGTTTTCGATAGCAATTGTACCAGCTACATTGATGTCTTTTTCATTTTGGTCAACACGTTTAGTAAGACCATTCAAGTCACCTTTAATGCCGTTAACTTTAACATTTACATTGTTGATTGTATTGTTAATCGTTTTGTTATTTTCAGCGATCTTAACATCTACAGATTTATCAACTTTGTTAATAATTGTTGTGTTGTTTTCGTTGATTGCATTTTTAATGTTTTGGTTAATTACAGTGTTGTTAGCTTCAATCTTAGTATCGATATTTTTATTAATAACTACATTGTTTTTCAGTAATTTTGTTATTAATAGTAGTTTCGATATTTTGAACTGTTTTACCAACTTGACCTTTTAATTCATCAATAGCTTTTTTGTTATCGCCAATGAATTTACGGTTTTCGATAGCAATTGTACCAGCTACATTGATATCTTTTTCATTTTGATCAACACGTTTAGTAAGACCATTCAAATCACCTTTAACACCATCAACTTTAACGTTTACGTTGTTAATTGCTGTAGTATTTTTAGCAATATTAGTTGTGTTATTAGTAATATTTGTAGTGTTTTCAGAGATTCGTTTGCTATTGTCAGCAATTGCTACTACATTAGCTTGAATGTTTGTAGCATTGTTAGCAATGTTAGTAGTATTATTTTCTACTTTACCATTGATATTAGTAATTTGGTTTTTAATATCGTTGATTACTGTAGAAGATTTACCTACTTGACCTTTTAATTCATCAATAGCTTTTGCATTAACATTGATATTTGTAGTGTTATTTGCAATAGCAGCTTTGTTATTTGCAATAGCAACTTTGTTATCGCCAATGAATTTGCGGTTTTCCATTGCAATTGTACCTGCTACGTTGATGTCTTTAGTGTTTTGTTCAACTTTAGCAGTAAGGTCTTTCAAGTCACCCTTAACACCGTCAACTTTAACATTTACGTTGTTGATAGCAGTTGTATTGTTAGCGATGTTAGTAGTGTTAGCATCTACTTTTACATTAGTTGCATCAATACGTTTGCTATTATCTACGATAGCCTTTGCATTAGCATCAACTTTAACGTTTACGTCGTTAATTGCAGTAGCATTGTTAGCAATGTTAGTAGTGTTAGCATCTACTTTTACATTAGTTGCATCGATACGTTTGCTATTATCTACGATAGCCTTTGCATTAGCATCAACTTTAACGTTTACGTTGTTAATTGTTGTAGTATTTTTAGCAATATTAGTTGTGTTATTAGCAATATTTGTAGTGTTGTTTTCTACTTTACCGTTGATATTAGTAATTTGTTTCTTAATATCGTTAATAACTGTAGAGGATTGACCTACTTGACCTTTTAACTCATCGATGGCTTTAGCATTGATGTTGATATTTTTAGTATTGTTTGCAATAGCAACTTTATTATCGCCAATGAATTGACGGTTTTCCATTGCAATTGTACCAACTACATTAATATCTTTTGTATTAGCTTTCACACCATCTTCAACTACGGAGATACGTGTGGAATGATCTTCAATATTACCTTGTAAGTAGTCTAAACGTTGATCATGACGATCTACACGACCTTTAAGGCCATCTAAATCACCTTTAAGACCTTTCAAGTCACCTTTAACGCCATCAATCTTAACATTTACATCACCAATCTTAGTATTGATTGTGTTGTTGATTTGTTTGTTGTTTTCATTGATTTTTACATCGATGTTTTTATCAACTTTGTTAAGAATAGTAGTGTTATTTGCATTGATTTTAGCGTCAATGTTTTGATCTACTTTATTAATGATTGTTGTGTTATTATTATTGATTTTTTGATCAATATTTTGGTTAATAACAGTGTTGTTAGCTTCAATCTTAGTATCGATATTTTTTTATTAATAGTTACATTATTTTCTGTAATCTTATTATTAATTGTAGTTTCGATATTTTTAATTGTAGTACCAACTTGACCTTTTAATGCATCAATAGCTTTTGTGTTTTTATCAATAGCAGCTTTGTTATTGCCGATGAATTGACGATTTTCCAAAGCAATATTGCCAACTACATTAATGTCTTTTGCATTAGCTTTCACACCATCTTCTACTACAGTAATACGTGTAGAGTTATCTACAATATTATCATGTAAGTAGTCTAAACGTTGATCATGACGATCTACACGACCTTTAAGGCCATCCAAATCACCTTTAACGCCATCAATCTTAACATTCACATCACCAATTTTTTTGTTGATTGTATTGTTAATTTGTGTGTTATTTTCGTTGATTTTCACGTCAATGTTTTTATCAACTTTGTTAATGATTGTTGTGTTGTTAGCATTGATCTTAGCATCAATATTGTTATCTACTTTATTGATAATAGTAGTGTTGTTAGCTTCAATCTTATTATCGATAGTTTTATTAATTACTGTATTGTTTTCGTTGATTTTTATTAGTAATTGTATTTTTCGATATTTGTGATTTGATTGCCAACATGACCTTTTTAACTCATCAATAGCTTTTTTTGTTAGCACCAATAAGTGTACGGTTTTCAATAGCAATTGTGCCAGCTACATTGATGTCTTTTTTTCATTTTGAGCTACACGTTTAGTAAGACCATCTAAGTCGCCTTTAACACCATCAATTTTTTTACATTTACATTGTTGATATTATTATTGATTACTTTATTATTTTTCAGTAATCTTAGCATCAATGTTTTTGGTCTACTTTATTAATGATTGTTGTGTTATTATTATTGATTTTTTTATCAATATTTTGGTTAATAACAGTGTTGTTAGCCTCAATCTTAGTATCGATATTTTTATTAATTACTGTATTATTTTCATTGATCTTATTAGTAATTGTGTTTTCGATATTTGTGATTTGTGTGCCAACATGACCTTTCAAATCATTAATCGCTTTTTCATTGTTGGAAATACGAGCAGAGTTAGCATCGATGCGTTTACTATTATCTACAATGTTTGTAGTATTAGTTTTCACATTATCCTCAACTACGGAGATACGTGTGGAATGATCAGTAATATTATCTTGTAAGTAGTCTAAACGTTGGTCATGACGATCTACACGGTCTTTAAGGCCATTTAAATCACCTTTAACACCGTCAACTTTTACATTAACATTATTAATTGCAGTTGCATTTGCGTCCACTTTGCTATTGATATTAGCAATATTGTTTTTAATATCTTTAATATCTACTTGAACATTGCCGATGTTTTGGCCAACTTTACCTTTTAAATCAGCAATATCCTTAGTGTTGATATTTACTTGATTTTGAGTGTTTGATACATCAGTTTTGATAACTTTGTTATCTTTTTCAAGTGTTTGGATACGATCCTCATGATCAACTAAAACTTTACCTTGATTATCGACTTTAGTGTTTAATTCAGTAATTGCAGTCGCATTTTTATTGATATTTGTAGTGTTGTTAGTGATGTTTGTTGTATTAGCATCTACTTTTAGCACTTAAATCAGTTACAGAATTATTAATCTTAGTAATATCAGCTTTAACAGCATTAATTTTTATTATCAACGTTAGTATTTACTTGATTGATAATAGTTGTGTTGTTAGCTTCAATTTGAGTATTAATATTTTTTTGTTAACTTCATTAATAATATTTGTTTTGCTATCGTTGATTTTTTTACATCTACATTATTATTAACTTCATTGATGATCTTGAGTGTTATTTTCACTAATTTTATTATCAATAGTTGTGTTAATATTATTAATTGTTGTGCCAACTTTACCTTTCAAATCATCAATGGCTTTTTTTGTTCTCGTTAATAGCTTTTTTTGTTATCACCGATAAGTTTACGGTTTTCCATGATGAAAGTATTATTAGCGTCAATATTTTTGTGTGTTATTTTTCAACTTTAGTAGTTAAATCAGCAATAGATTTTGCTATTTTTATTAACATTTACAGTTAAGTTGTTAATAGCTTTTTTTATTATCACTAACTTTAACATCTACATTATTGATATTTTTGATTGAGTTCATTTTTTAACATTAGAAATATTAGTATTTAACTCATTTTTCGTATTATTGATAGTTGTTTTTAATATCATTAATCTTAACATCTACATCTTTGTTCACATTGTTAATAATAGTAGTGTTATTATTTTTCAATTTTTTTGGTCTACTTGGTTAAGAATTGTAGTGTTATTGTTTTTGTATTTCATTTTTAATATTTTTGATTTACTTGATTAATAATATTAGTATTATTAGCTTCAATATGTTTTTTTACACTAGCATCAATGTTAGTATTTACATTATTAACAACATTATTTGTAATATTAGTGATTTTATTATCGATTTTTACATCAATATCATTGTTAATTTTTAGTAAATTTAGCATCAATATTATTGTTAATATTTGTGATGTTTTGTTTAATATCAGTGATTTGAGTGCCAATATGACCTTTTTAATCCTTCAATATCTTTTGCTATTTTTTTATCAACTTTAGCATTGATTTTTATTAATGTCAGTTTTACACTCTCAACCTTATTATTAACAGTATTAATATTAGTAGTATTGATATCTACCTTTTTATTTACAACGTTAATGTTATGTGTATTTTTCTTAACATTTTCAACATCAGTAGTTACAACTGTATAGTAGTTATTAATTACGGTATTACCATTGGAACCGCCTTTTTTAGAGATTTGTTGTTGCTGCTGTTCTTGTGGCACTTGTTGTTGCCATTGTTGCTGTTGTTGCTGTTGTTGCGGCACTTGTGGACGTGGACGTCTTTGTTGTTGCTGCTGTTGTTGCGGCACTTGTTGTTGCCATTGTTGTTGCTGTTGCTGTTGTTGTTGCTGTTGTTGTTGCTGTTGTTGCTGTTGATCTAATTGTTGTGGATCAACTTGATGTTGATCTTGCATATGACCCCAAGCATTTTGATCAGGTGTTAACCATCTTTGGCTACCAATAAGATCAGCTCTAGCCCAATCCTCAGGGCTGGATGCATTAGCAACACCTCCAGAAAAGCTAGCCGCCAAAATAACGGCTGCTACAATTGTAGTAGCAGATTTTTGGTGAGACTTAGCTAACTCGGACGTTACGACATAAGCGTGCTTCGTTGCACTCCATACAACTTTGAATACCTTATTCATATTAAGTTCCCTCCCAACATTTGTGGCTCTCACCCCACAATGAAGAAATAAATCAAATATTGCACTCTTTTCACTAAATATTCACAATATTTAACATAATACTACCATATATTATTTTTAAATTTCCATAAAAAAATTAATAAGTTAAACTTATGCTTCATTTTTTTACTCATTCAAAAAAATAAGTAATTATCCGCATAAATACTGTGTTATTAATAATATTGAATTATGTAAAATGAAAATTTATATTTTAATTTAATTTTTATATTTATACGATACTTTTTTTATTTACCTCTATATAAATTATGAAAAAACCTCATCAATGTATGTTTTATACATTGATGAGGTTTTTTTGCCTCTATTTATATAGTTTTATACCGATTATTAGAATTTAGATTCAATAGCACCTTGAAGGTCGCCTTTTGGCATGAAGCCAATTTTGCGGTCTACTACTTCGCCATCTTTTAAAATAACGAATGTTGGCAACACTTCAACTTGCAAGTTACGTGCTAATTCTGGTTCTTCATCAGCATTTACTTTTACAAAGTTAGCTTTACCTTCAAGCTCACCTGCGATTTCTTCGATGATTGGCATCATACGTACGCAATAACCGCACCATGGAGCCCAGAAATCAATAACAGTAACGCCACCTTGATTTACTAAATCTTGATATTCAGCAGTTTTTAATTCTTTTAATTCGCTCATTGTACCCTCCTACGGTAGTTGAACTAATACACAATCTTGAATGACATGCAGGTTTAAAGCATGTGCTTTTTCAACAACAGATGGTTTATCCGCTCCCGGTTGCAACCACACAGTAGGAATGCCAAGTTCTTTACATTCATCAAGTGCAGCTAAACCTGCTGCTTCTGGCACAACAAAATCTACCACAGCTGGTACAACAGGAAGTGCAGAAAGACTAGGGTAACATTTGTTACTATCTATCTCTGCAATATTAGGATTAACTGGATATACTTCATATCCGTGATCTTTAAGACATTTATAAATCTTATAGCCGAACTTTTCGGTTTTATGAGTGGCTCCAATAACGGCCCACACTTTTTGATCTAAAGCTTGTTGAATTGTCATTTTGACCACCTCTTATATACTATTATAGCGGAATATCGAATATTGTCAATATAATATATCGAATTTTATAGTTGAAGAATTATACTCTTTTAGCAAATATTTCAGAACTAAAATCAATGTATCTATTATCGCTCAATAACAATTGTTTTTTGTCTTAAACTAGAACACGATAGATCTAAATTCATTAACTCAGAAAGATTTATTTCTCGATGAGTATATCTGTCTCCATCTATAAGACCACCAGCGACAGCTAATTCCCATAAAATTCTGGATGCTGACCATTGCTGTTCTCGTAGTTCACGGATTGTAATACTCTTTTGACGTTTAGAAAGTCTATGGCCATCTGCATCTACTAAAAGTGGTGCGTGACCATACTTAGGAACTTCTATATGCTTGTGGGGATAGCATTGTTGTAATGTATTATATAAATATAATTGTTGCCCTGTTGTATCTAGTAAATCATCACCGCGAATCACTTCAGTTATTCCCATAGCTATATCATCTAATACGACGGCTAAATTATATGCGTACATGCCATCACCACGACGTAATACATAATCATCTAGTTCACATTCCAAATGAATATGTTGTGTACCTTGCCAGCAATCATCAAAATTTAAATCACAAGTATTCACGGCTAGGCGCAAGGATGGCTCTTTACTATTACGTAAATCTTGTATTTCAAAATCACGTAAATGCCTACATTTACCATCATAACGATGAATCACTTCACCTATATGAGGCGCTGATGCTATAGATTGTAGCCGTGCTCTATTACAAAAACAAGGATAAATTAGTTTTTCTAATTCTAGATATTCTAGTATGTCTGCATAATATGTTTGTCTTTCACTTTGCCAATAAGATACCTCAGGACCACCTACACGAGGCCCTTCATCCCATTCAAAGCCAAGCCATTCTAAATCATCTAGTAAAGCTTCACCTAATTCTCGTTTTGACCGTTGCAGGTCTATATCCTCCATCCGTACAACATATTTTCCTTTTTGTTGGCGTGTGGAGATATATGATAAAAGTGCTATCCACACATTACCAAGATGAATATATCCTGTTGGACTAGGTGCAAATCTACCTTTCATGAGAACTCTCCTATAGCAAAAAACAAGTGGCATATTCATTATGAATATGCCACTTATCCATCCAAAGATATGTCAAACTAAAAATTAAAGCAATATCATTTATAGATATGAAATTATTTAGCCTAAAGACACAATGTTATCAAAAACATTACCAGCATCTTTAATTTTTTGTTCGTTACCCATTGTGCAAATATGATTATCATTCAATACAGGTTCTACCACATCTGCTAATGCAACAATATCTTCTGGCTTACATGCGATTACTTGTTTACGGAACTCTACTTTGTCCTCTAATTTAGCACCGCTGAAGTACATACCCATTGCACGCGGTCCACGCAATGCAGGTGTCATTGGCAAGTCTAAAGAACTCATAGTACCAATAATATATTTACGCATTTCACGGTCAGTCAATGTGAAGTCACGAAGGTATTGAGGCAACTCTTTATATACATCTAAAGTTTCTAACAAGTTAGGATCACGATAACTACAGAAAATCATGTTGCCATCATCATAGAAATTAGCAAATGCTCCGTAAGCACCACCTTGAACACGAATACGAATCCAAAGGTATTCATAACGTAATATCGTTTCTAATACGCTCATGGGACCAATATGTTTGAAACCATGATCGATGAAATTACCACCTTGAGCTACGTATTGAACCTTACCAGCTGTAACGATACCATCATTGCCGGAAAGACGAGTAATTTGTAATACATCATTACTCAATTCGGTAGTATCCCAAGTCTCAACCAATGGTTTCATTAGGTTTTCAAAGGCTTCTAATTCGCCTTCTTCACCAACAAACATAATGTCTACATTATTAGCACGGAAAATTTTACGAGCTACTTCAGCTAATTTTTCTGGTAATAATGGCAAAGCTGCTGGATTGGATGCTAGCTCGCTGATTTTTTGATAGTAACCTAAATTGCCATTATCTCTAAACTTACCAACTGCAGATACTTGAGCCATAACGCGTTGACTCACAATAGAGTTACCACGGCGGAATGCCTCATTATCCCAAATAGCTTTGCTTTCTTGAACAAGCTCAGTTAAACGACTATCATCACTGTAATCTGCCTTTTTTACGACTTCATTAATCAGGCGGCATAAATCAGGTAGTTTAGCATGTAATGCTTTTGCACGTACAATCATAAGAGGTGTAAACTCATCGCGCTTACCATCTTTACTGATGGCTGTAATATCAGAGCTCAATCCACCTAAATTCATATTGATATCTTTAGCCAGTGCTTCGTAGCCACGTTCAGATGTATCAACACGGCCAAGAATATCACTTAAAATATCTGCGTAGAACAGCTCATCTTCTGTGAGGCAACTCAAGTTAAAGTATAACCCTACATAGTTAATGCCTTTTGTGAAAGTTGGCACAAAGTGTACTTTTGTATTACCAATCTTGCTTTCACGGCGTTCTACAGCTTCCATATTAGGATTTAAATCAGATAACTCGAGCAATGGAATAGATGCTAGAGCTTCATCACTATCTGGAGTTTCTTGACGAATTTTAAGGCGTTTTGTTTGTTCTACAATTGCGTCAATCTCCTCTTTTGTCATATTCGCTTTTACAACAGCTAAATGTTCTTTAACCTCTGCATCTTTGCGCTCTTGAAGGCCACGTTCAGGATAGATAGATACAAGAACCTTATGGTCATTATTCAAGATAGAATGACGAATTAAATCTTCGAAATATGTACCAGCCAAACCTTTGCGAATATTCGCTAACGCCTCTTCATAGTGTAATAACTCTAATGGATCATTATCATATAACCAATTATCCATCATGCGGATAATATACGCTAACCCAATAGGTCGTCCCCCAAAGTCGCTTTCACGAAGAGCAAATTCAATGCTATTCAAAGAAGCTTCTAATAATTCTTTATCTAAGCCCTTATCACATAGCTCTTGTAATGTAGATTCTACAATGCGTTGCAAGTCAGCTTGTTTATCTAAATTAGAACCCGTAGCTTGTACTGTCCACATAGGTTGACGAATGCTATCTAAATAATAGCCGCTTACGTCAGAACCGATACCAGCTTTTACCAAGCCTGTTTAAGAGGCGCCGCTGGAGATGTCAACAAAGCATGTGTCAACACTTCAAAAGCCAAGCTATATTCAGGCGTTACATCAGGTAATACATACGCAAAGGAATGCAATGTACGATTATCTGTGGGCTCTTCAGAACCTACACTATACGGATAGCTCACTACTTTACCTTCTGTAAATGGAGCTTGTAGAGCTACCTCAGTATGAACGTCAATAGCATCAAAATGACTTAAGTACTCATCATTCAAAAATGCTAATTGCTCTTCAATATTCATATCACCATATAAGAAGATATAGCTATTAGATGGATGATAGTGGACACGGTAGAATTCTTGGAACTCTTCATATGTTAAATCTGTAATATGATCAGGATCCCCACCAGAGTCAACACCATAGGTTGTATCTGGGAAAAGCTCGCGCATCATTTGGCGTTCCAATACAGAATCAGGGGAAGAGTACACGCCCTTCATCTCATTAAATACAACGCCTTTGTAAGTGAGTTCATCATCTGCATGTTCTAGCTCATAATGCCAACCTTCTTGCATTACGATTTCTGCATCTTCACGAACACGCGGGTAGAATACTGCATCAAGATATACGTCCATCAAATTATGGAAGTCTTTATCGTTCTTGCTGGCTACAGGATACATTGTTTTATCCGGATATGTCATAGCATTCAGGAACGTGTTTAAAGAACCTTTTACCAGTTCAACAAAGGGCTCTTTCAACGGGAATTTTCGAGAACCACATAGAACAGAATGCTCCATAATATGTGCTACACCGGTACTATTGTGAGGTGTTGTTCTAAACGCAATATTGAATACTTTATTAGAATCTGGTGAATCAATATAAATTAAACGAGCACCAGACTTTTCGTGCTTCATTTCATAAGCGGTACCATTGATCTCATCAATGCGCTCAATGCGGTCAAGGCGAAAGCCAGAATAAACCTTATTTATTTCCATGCTGTCTCTTCTTTCTATATAAATATAATTAATTTCTTCCTAACAATTCATTATAACATATCGACAACTCTATATATAGATGTTAAGAATAATTATCGAAACACAAAACCCCATAGGCATTACCGCCTATGGGGTTCATTTTAATTATTATGTTGCATTTGCCACTTTTGATTACGGCGCAAGTTTAACAAGCCTTCTAACACTGCTTGGAATTGTACAAAGCTTAACGTATACGGTGGGTACATATCAGGTACTACCTTATAAGAAATAGTAACTTCGGCCTTATCATAATCGTAGAAAATGCCATGTAAATTACTTACCGTAGTATAACCAGTTTGAGCTTGCTCTAATGTTGGAATAGGCTGATTTTTTAGATTTCCTAGTAGATCGCTAATGAAACCTTCCTTACGACCTTGGTCATTGAGCATTTCATCCATAAAACTACGTAGACTATCCATAAATAGATTAACCTCTTTGGTCTAACAATAAGCCATTGTGAATTACACGAACAGCATCTTTAACGCGGTCTTCAGCAACAAGGCAAGAAATACTAATTTCAGAAGTAGAAATAATTTCAATATTGATGCCTTCTTGGCTCAAAATATCAAACATTTGAGCTGCCACGCCTGGTTGACCTAACATACCTGCACCAATGATAGATACTTTTGCCATTCTTTCGTCAATATTTACAGCTTCAATATCAACAGTTTTTTGTAATTCTGCTAATACTTCACGAGCTAGTACAACATCATCCATAGCTACAGTGAAGATGAGGTCAGTTTTAGGTTCACCTACGGCGCGGATAGATTGAACAATCATATCAACATCCACGTTTTTTGCAGCCAATGCTTTGAACACAGTTGCTGCAACACCTGGTTTATTTTCAACGCCTACAAGGGCTACTTTTGCTGTATTAGTATCATCAGCTACGCCAGTAATTACGTGTTTATTTGCTTCCACAGTATAATCCTCCCGAATAATAGTACCTGTATTGTCACTAAATGTTGAACGTACGTGAATAGGTACACCATAACGGAAACCCATTTCTACAGCGCGAGGTTGCATTACACCTGCACCAAGGCGTGCCATCTCAAGCATTTCGCCATATGTTACTTCTTCTAATTTGAAAGCCTCTTTTGCAACACGAGGATCTGTAGAGTAAACGCCTTCAACATCTGTGAAGATTTCACAAACATCAGCTTTCATAGCGCCTGCCAATGCAACAGCAGTTGTATCGGAGCCACCACGACCTAAAGTAACCATGTCACCATATTCAGTAATACCTTGGAAACCTGCAACTACTACGATATTGCCTTCATCCAAAGCTTCAAATACGCGATTTGGATCAACGCCTAAAATACGGCCTTTATTGAATGTATCACTACTTGTAATACCTGCTTGGTCACCTGTTAAGGACATAGCTTTATGACCACGTTCGTTGAAAGCCATCGCCATTAATGCAATCGTTACTTGCTCACCTGTAGATAGCAAGCGGTCCATTTCACGACCATAAGGCTTAGATGTTACTTCTTTAGCCAATGCTACCAAGTCATCTGTTGTATCACCCATAGCGGATACAACGATAACGATTTTATCGTCTTCTTTCTTCTCACGAAGGACGCGATCAACAATATTAAATATTTTTTTCTGGTGTAGCTACGGAACTACCACCAAATTTTTTTAACGATTAAGGCCACAATAATCCCTCATTTAACTTATCTACTAAAAAAATCAATATGCATATACTTTACCACAAACAAATAGCACTGTAAAGGGATATAAGGCAATTTATCCACTATACAAAAAAACAAAACTCTTTTTGAGTGCGGACACAACTTTAGAATGATTATTTCAGTTATTATTAAAATTTACATACAAAAAGACCAGCCTTATGGCTGGTCTTTATTAGTTGATTAAGTTAATTAAGCAACTGTGATTGCTTTTTCGGATTCCCACAAACCGTGGATGTTGCAATAGGATACAGCAATCAATTTACCAGATTTGTTCAAGGAAACTGCCAAAGAACCTTCAGAAATTGCATGTACAGGGCCTTCGTTTGCAGTTGCGCCATCACCATGTACGTTGAAGGAAATTTCACCAACTTCGAATGGCAATTGAGTACCTTCAGCTACGAAGTACAATTTGATCCATTCAATGTGATGTTCTACAGTGTTAGGATGTGCGATATCTTTACCAACGGACAATGTTACGTGGAAAGTTTCACCTGCTTTTACAGTGTCAACAGTTTCAATAACAGGAACGTGTTTTTCAGTAGCGAAATCGCCGGATTTAATGTAATCATGTACAGCCATAGTTAACCTCCTGGTTAGTGTTATATACATACTTAATGTCAAGAATATTTAGCACCTTGTGCTTATGACTATATTATACATTTTTCGATATAGTTTTAGCAAGAGCTTTTTCGAAAATTTTTAGATTTATTTATATTCAAGCTCTGCGTATTAGAACTCTATACCCTTGGCGGCTTTAATGCCTTTTTCATAAGCATGCTTAACTACCTTCATCTCTGTTACCGTATCAGCCACATCAATGATTTCAGGTTTAGCATAACGACCTGTCAAAATTACGTGTAAGCGCTCAGGTTTATGTTTAAGCATATCTACTACAGAATTCACATCAATAAGATCGTAATTAATGGCATTATTAATTTCATCCATAATGATAAGATCCCATCGATCTGAATTTACTTCTTCCACTAATGTGTGCCAAGCCTCTTGAGCTGCTGCCTTATGGCGAGCAAGCTCAGCCTCTCCTACTTCATCTCGTTTATAGTAAATAAATCCCTTACCCATGGAACGAATTTCTACTTGGTCCCCTAATTTGGCAAGACCTGCTAGTTCGCCATAGCCATTACCACTTTTAATAAATTGTAAGATTAACACCTTAAAACCTTGTCCAACAGCACGTAATGCCACGCCTAAGGCTGCTGTTGTTTTTCCTTTGCCATTGCCAGTATTAACTAAAATTAAGCCTCGTTCACTCATATTTAGCTCCTTTTAGCTTTATAGTTAGCACATATATCAACAAAATGTTGTGTACCTTCATCAGAACCAGCAAAGTTCAAATGTAAATACGATGCTAGTACATTATCAGTTGCATAGCCGCCATCATAAGATTGAGGTCTTCGACCTCCTTCTAAGTGAAAGGCCCACGGGAAATTCTCTACAGTTGGTTCCATCGTAGAGGAAATGGAACTCATGCCCACGAAGAGATGTATCTGCGGTACCTAATAAGGTATCTCGCTTAGCTGTAGCCGTAACATACCCTACTTTTTGTAGCTTTTGTTGCATAATGCAATTAGCAGGTACAATACCTACTGTATCATATACGGCGCCCTCAAAACCGTGGATACTTTCACATAAATACATGAGGCCACCACATTCTGCATAAATAGGCATACCTTTTTCATTAGCTTCACGGATAGATTCCTTCATTGACTCGTTACTAGAGAGTTGGAACAAGAACATTTCAGGGAAGCCACCACCAAATACAAGGCCGTCTACTTCGGGAATCACTAAATCATTAAGAGGGCTAAAATAAACGAGCTCGGCCCCCTTCTCTTCTAAGGCAGCTAAACTTGCAGGATAGTAGAAAGAGAACGCCTCATCATAGGCTACGCCAATTTTAACTCGCTTTTCAATGGATTTAGCATCTACAGTCTCTGGTAACTCAATAGCAGGTGCACTAGATGCAATGTCCAACAATTGATCTAGATTTACCATTTTCTCAACGGCTTCGCGAATCGTGTTGATTGCCTCTGTTGGATCAATCTCAGTAACAGGTGTGAGTCCTAAATGGCGCTCCGGAGAGTGCATACGATCATCGCGATAAATAGCACCAATAACAGGTACACCTATTTATCCATACCTTCACGAACCATGCGCTCGTGGTTGGCAGAACCTAAGCGGTTCAAGATAACGCCGCCAAAGTTTACCTCTGGATCATAATCACGGAAACCTTTAGCAATAGCAGCCGCACTTTCACCCATGGCCTTGCAATCGATAACAAGCACCACCGGTGCATTCAATTGTTTAGCAATTTGAGCTGTAGAACTAACGCCTTCTCGACCACCATCATAAAGGCCCATAACACCTTCAATAATAGCAAGGTCTACTCCATGCGCCATAGTAGCAAAGAAAGGATTTAATTTGTGAGGTGGCACGAGCCACGTATCTAAATTATAGCTGTCACGGCCGGATGCAATTTTATGAAAGCCCGGATCAATATAATCCGGGCCCACTTTAAAGGATTGCACCGTACGTCCACCATTTGCATAAGCAGCCAATAAGCCCGCTACGATAGTTGTTTTACCTACACCGGAGTTAGTGCCAGCAATGACAACACGTGGAATATGTACTGTGTTCATAAATATTACCTCGTAATACGACGTGTTTGTTAACGGTCCTTACGTTTGCAAGGATTGTAGACAAGTAGTTGAGTTTAGTATCTTTTGGCATATTATCAAGGCCTACGAATACTTGCTCATCTGGCAAACCTACACGGCTAATCATAACCGCATCATCTGCCATATTATGTTTAATCAAAGTTTCTTGTACTTCATCAAAGTTTTTGTATACTTTCATGATTACTGCATCATCAGCTACGGCTAATACAGCATCAATTTTTTCTTTAGGTGCTGTAGCAGGAACGATAGCTAATACTTCTTCCTTCTCTACGATTGGATAACCAAGGTGGGAACCAATAGCACAGAAAGCAGTAATGCCAGGAATTGTTTCAATTTCATGGCCTGTATTTTCAATCAAGCGATATACATACATGTATGTGCTGTAGAACATAGGATCACCCAATGTTAAGAACACAACGCTTTTACCTTGATCTAAGTAGGACAAGATAATGCGTTTTGCTTCTTGCCAGCCTTCCTCTTGTGTAGCATCATCCAATACCATTGGGAATACTACAGGAACGATTTCAGTATGTTCTTGAATGTATGGGGAAGCAATATTAAGTGCTACAGAACCATCTTTCTTTTCTGTTTTAGGTGTGATGATAATATCTGCTTCACCTACGATGCGAGCAGCTTTCACAGTCATTAATTCAGAATCGCCAGGGCCTACGCCAATGCCATATAATTTACCTTTCATGGGGTTCTCCTATTCTTATAGTTACATTCTATTTATAATTGTAATATCTTTTATTATAACTAATTTATGCAAGATATACAAAACTACTATTTAATATTTGGAATTGTTGGACGATGTGAACTACGTTTGCCATACAAATCATCAATACAATCTTGCACATGTTGACGGAAGATATCTTGTATTGCTTCATATTCACCAAGTGCGCTATGGATTGGTTTAACTTCATAACCATAATCGGCAAGTTCATTAATAACGCTATCTTCTTCGTCACCAAAGAGATCGTTTTGTGCATGATCTCCAAGAACTAATAATAATGGGTGCACATAAATTGTATTTGGACGCTTCCCATCAAGCCATTCCCATGGCATAGCTACGTCTGCTACATATGGCGCATTTTCTAGCACCGCAATACGTACATTCGTAAGCCCCTCACGAATTAGTTTAAATTGTAAATTACCATATGAGGAATTACCAGAACCAAGGCCACCATGACCAACTAGTAATAAACCGTCGTCCTTAGAAATGTTAAGAGATTTAATGAATCGTTCAATTAAGATTTGGTAATCATCTGGATGCTCTTCTTGCCCTATGTAATATACGAGTGGTCGACCTACACGCAACACTTCTAGTTGCCCCTCCCCTTCATGAGCAAGGATATTATTTTTCAATTTATCAAACTCTTCACCGCCAGTGAAGTGAAGTGGTTGTACATACACATGTGTATACCCGTCTTGGATAAGTTTTTCTAACGCCCCTTGTTCAGTAGGCACCTCAATACCGCGTTCACGTAAACGTTTAACGATAATACGAGAAGAAAATGCTAATTCCACAGTATAATCTGGATAGGATTTACGGATATGCTCCACAACGGAATCAATATTATGTTCACGAGCACTGTCAACAGTGGACCCAAAAGCAACAACTAAAATAGCTTGTTTCATGGAAGTCTCCTTATCTAATTAATAATGTATCTTAATCATACCATAGACGACACATTAGGGGCATACCATAGGACGTATAAAATGGATATTATAAATATTTTTCATAGTAAAAGTAAAAATCCTCCTCATTGGATTTCCAACAAGGAGGACTTTTACGTATATAAAGGAGTGTGGAGAGATGTATGTCTAATTATGTAAGAGATCAATCTAAGAAATCATACCTTGTGCTTCCATACGAGAGTTTGTCATAACAGGTTTTACAGATTCACGAGGCATGGGACGCTTCCGATCAGACATGCGGATAGCTTGGCCTAAATGTTTCAAGAATAAATCTTGTACATAAGGGTTTTCACCAAGACCTTCATTCCAAATATCTACATTGTACCCTTCTTCAGCGAGCAATGCATAAATGGAGTCAGAGCGTTCACCGCCAAGGTAGTCCATTAAATGTGTAGAACCAATAAGAGCTAATGGTACTACTAACAAGTCTTTATGACCCATACGATCTAATAATGTAAGTGCTTGTTTAAACGTAGGGAATCCATTTGTAGTAAATACTACTACATTTGGTGCTGCACCGTACATAGCTTTCAATTGTAATGTGCTAAACTCCAATTGATTTTGACCATTTGCCATGAGAACTACAGATTTATTAAGTGCTTTTGTATTAACATGGCGTACGATACTTTCTAATGTTGCTTCATAATCGTCAGCATAGTTTTTTACACCTAATGATGTAAGTAACGGTTTACCAATATTTACTTGATTAAAACCATATTCATTGCTATGTAAAAACTTCAATGCTTGTTTACGCATTTGTTGGTAACACTGATCTGCTACTAATGTTACAGGTTGAATGTATACCTCATCGACACCCAACCGAGCAAAATCCTGCATAGCGTCTATGAAAGAAGAAATCTTTTCATCGTACTTCTCGTTCCACTTCTCTACTAATGCATCAGATAAGAATACACGGCGTACCTCCATATCCCTATACATGGAACGTACTTTTTTCTCTATACTGCCGATGGATTTCTCCACAGCATCTTGATAAATTGATCCAAAGGATGCAATAATTATGCCTTTCATATGTGACCTCCATATCGCTCATACATGATACAATCTTCATAACTGAAAATTGTTATCAACTACTATGTAATAATAGTACAAGATTAATGTATAGAAGTCAATGAGAAAAAATATCATCTTAATGCAATAATGTGATTAAAATATTAATATCTGACATTACTAGAATTAACAATGTATTATTTCACACGCCAAGATGCTTTTTAGTAAAAGATGATATAACACATAAACATTTACATAAGGAATAATTAACCCAATTAGCCATATACCACTTAGCATACTATCATGTAATCTACGAATAGATAACGTTATAAATGCAATTAAAAGGCCATATATATGGAACAAGTAAGCCCCATTTAGGAATATAAAGTAGGGGATAATGTTGATAAATAAAAAAATAACTATAGCAATAAAAGAATACATCAAGATAGAAATTAGAACTCTCCACCCAAAAATACCTAGTATAAATTCTTCTCTAGTAGAGCGGCCTTGAATATCTGCAAATCTAGAAAACAAAACATTCCAAGTGTACTCAAAGATTTTTATCTATAAGTTCTTTATTTAATCTAAATATAAATTTACTATTTCCATAAGTAATAATCGTATTACCTACAATATCATCACTATTGCCTAGTCCAAATTTATTTTTTCATTTCCGTACATGGAAAAATCCCTAAAAAAACATTATAGGTAAAATATAAATTATTATGCCATCGATTGGATAAAGTGCACTATACAGAAATGTATTAACAATAGATGTAAATGATAACTCCATCCCCCAAAATAAATGAATAATAATATAAATACCCACTATATATATAATATTTACAATACTTTTTTTCCTATATCATGTAATCTAAATATTATCAGTATACTATAAGCTATAATAGCAATAATTTGTGAAGTGATTAAACCAATATGTTGATAATCAAAATTGTCTGAAAAAGCATCCAAGAATCATTATATATATAAGTATTTTTTTGTATAGAAATAAACAAACAACCAAATATATATGGTATCCTACCAATACGTTGATTAACTAATAAGGATTTTTAGATTAACTTTGAATAGTGACAGTTCATTCTTTATATACATTAATAGCTCCTCGAAGCAGGTTTTAAATCATCAAATGCATCTTGTCGTAAAGGTATAAACTTATTATAATCCACTAAAATTGATTTTTGTCCATCATTATCTCTTACGAAAAAGAGATAATCAGGGCTATATTTTGAATAGTACAAATTTCCTGCTTCAGGATTTAATAATTTGTATGCAATTGCCATTCTATTTTTCCAATTTAAATACCCATAACGCTCATTTATTACTGCTTCTAACTCAGGTGAGATTACACCATTAAGTTTCCAATCTTTTTTTGCTTTTACACGCAAATCATAAGGTATACCACTATGCTCAGAATCATTAAATTTAACATTACTATCACCTTGTACCCCTAAAGAAGCATCTGCTAATGTTGTTTCATTAAAATTAACTTTTCCATCATTAAAATTAACATCTTTAGTATATAAGGTAAGATGCGCATGTGATGTATCTACATCTGTACTAGCATCATAGATTGGTTTAAAATCTGTAAGTTTAAACTCATTTTTTTTCATAAAATCATCATTCTTATCAGTATTTTTACTGGAAACAAGATCAGAAAGACCAGCATCAGCTTGAGTTGTTAAAATCAATCCATTATCAGAAGCTTTTTGAATAGATGCCTGTCCTATTTTATATGCCAAGCCTATACTTTTATCATCAGGTATTTCTTCTCGTACTTTTCCTACTGTACTCGTAGCTTGTTTATACATCGGATTTGCTATTTCAATTGATGATTCTCTATTAGCTGCAAAGGCTTTTCCTTCAAAAATGATATAATTCATTGTCATAATCCCATTAGCAGGATGTACCTCATATCCATTATCAGCCATATAATCTCCAAATTCTGCAAAAGAATAGACTGCTGGTTTATTAGTGTACTCAAATGCCCCTGTATTAACATCATATACTGCATTAGTACCATCTGATAAAGTAATAGCTTTATGACCATTATCAACTAACTTATCACCATAATTATCATAGACTCTAGCATAAGGACTATTATTTGCATAATACGTATCATCAGATGAATAGATTGAAGATATCCATGCATTAGGTTCCCAATTAGAATTACCACGTTCTAAATTTGAACGTGTAGCATAGGCAGCATCTGCAGAAGTACTATTTAATCCTGCCAAATACATTAATGTATAATTCATCCCTCCATCTAATATACTTTCATCAGGTAGCCAGGACGATAAAGCATATGCAACACTACCATCTACAGTTTCATTTTGATCATCATCATCGCCTAAACGATGTACCGTTCTATAATTACTTAATCCAGCCCATTTACCAATAATTTCAGATATTTTATGGTTTCTTGCATAGCCCTCTTCATAAGTAAAAGCGCCTTGTAATTCTGATAACATTTGTTGCTGTTCTTCATGTGTCAACCAGTTATTATTTGTTGCAGACAATGAAACACTTTGTCCAGTATCATTTATAGAAAAAGCTTTTAATAAGGTAATACTAGCTAGCTTTCTAATTCCAGGGTCCTTAATATTTTTCAATGTATTATTAATTGTACTATTAACTGTAGCACCTTTTATACCATTTAAAAGAGCGTCCCCTGACACTGATGAAACTGCCCCAGCAAAGCCAGCATGTAAAGCAATCCTATAAACCCCATTTTCATTCCATTTTTTAGATTCTTTAATATATTTTTGCGCTAAATCTTCTTTCCCTTTTTGACTTGCTAAAATTGCTTTAATTGTTAATTCGCGAGATTTTTTTAAAGCTACATCACCAATTAACTTATATCCATGGTCAGAAATTTTTAGATAATAGAATTTGTTTTTCTTCTACTGTTTTCTTATCAAAAAAATTGGTGTTAATTTATTAAGTGCTTGTTCTGTATCATGATTAATCTTTTCTAAGGACTCCTTCTCTGCAATTTCAATGATACCTTCACTGATGGCAGAATGAGTAGTTGATTTAGAATTACCTTTAACAGGAATTCCCATTTTAGGACTGCCTGTAATACCTATTGGATTATTTTTAGAACGTTTAGTCGTAGATAAACTATATCCAGACGCTTTCGCTGAATAAGATGCTTCATTTTGAATATCATTTATTTTTAAAGAATTAGAGGATAATTTGTTTTTGGATTTATCAGAACTACCTTTAATTATACCACCTGTAAGTGTAGTTGCATTATTTACCTGTACATTATATCCGCCATCACCTGCGTATATACCAGCCTGGTTTGTAACACTTGCATAGTGACTGTCTGTAGTGCCTCTCGAATTATCAAATCCAACTCTTGCAGGCCCACTCATTCCATAGGATACAGATATACCTTTATTTTTACTTATTTTATGGTAGTCATTCGTATCTTGTAAACTTTCAATTTTCAAATCATGTCCAACTTTTGTAGTCACACTGTCACCGATGACCTTAGAACCTATAATTTCTGTATTAATTCCAGAGACAGTATTGACTTGTTTACCACGAATAATGGTTCCAGTATGAGTCTTAGTTGTCTCTAATGCATTTTCTTTACCTTTATACACATTAGCATCTAAACCAATAACACCATTACCATGAGGACTAACTGTAGCACCAATAGACCATCCAGAACTTGTATATGTATCACGTTGTACCGAAGAGTTTTTTCCTGCATCTATACTTAAGTTATTAGATGCATTTAAATTAACCTCAGGAGCCTCTACAATACTACCTGTAATATGAATATTACCTTTATCACTATTATCACTATCTGCAGTAATACTTACTTTATTTTTGCTTCCTATAGAACTACCTATATAATTCTCTTGATTAAATTCACTAACCTGTTTAAATTTGCTTGAACCAACACCAACATGTATATTGAGTAAACGATCTTTTTTAGCTCTATTATTTACATTATTAATTGCAGTTCTTACATCTGGATGCATAGCATTTTTCTCTTCAGGATGTTCTGCCTGATATGCTGTATTAAGTTCATCCGCCTTAGCCAGTATAGCTTTTTCTTTTTCTACAAGTTTTTCTATCTTAGCATTATTATAAGTAGCCCCATCATTATAAGCGTGTTTTAAAGTATTTGCAGCTTCAAGATACTCTAATGTAGATAAGTTGCTATTTTTTCTAGAGTTAGCACGTTTCCCCAGTTGTTGAACATTATTTAATTCATTAACAATCTGACCACCAACACTTACAGTAAGACCTGAACGCTTCTCCTCATGACTTTGCACTACATGTGCAGTATTATGCTTCCCATCAACAATTACATTTTGAGCAGAAAGGTCTGCAGGTTGATTACTAAAATAGTTTGTCGTAGTACTATGGATTTCATTACCCGCCTTAACATTAATCTCTCCATCTGAAGAAGCAATATTACTTGCAACCTGATTTTTATATCTGCCATCTGTTGTATCAGTAACTTTCTTACTACCAATAGTAAATCCTATGCCAGCTCCCATTAAGCCAGATTTTTTACTATATTGATATACATCATCACGTTGTGTTTCTTCACCTGAATCTGTACGCACATCATTACCCGCAGATACGGATACATCATTTGTTCCTAAAATATTAGAACCTGTTACCGAAACATTACGATTAGCTTTCACATTAATCGTATCGCCACCAATCGTTGAAGATAAATACCTGTATGCTCATGATCTGTACGTACAATATTAGTAGTACGAGATAGCAAACTCTTTTCTTTGTATTTTAGACCATATTCATCACGGCTATAACTTTTCCCATTAGTGATATTTACATCATTTCCAGCTTCAACAGATGTTAAACCATGTTCACTATTAACAATACCATTACGAATATTTACATCATTTCCTGCACGCAATGTAACATTACTATCACTAAAAATAGCTGTACCTAATTCTGTACGTCGATCAGTACGATTATAATTATCACTATTAACAGTCATATCCTTTTTAGAAGATAATGCCTCAGTTGTTAAATTAATATTCTGACCAGCCTCAATCGTTGCTTTAGAATTATTCCCAGTATGAACAATAGCACCTTTAAGGTTAACATCTCGTTTCGCAGATAAAACTAAATCACCATCTTTTGCTACACCTATAGTACCTTGGCGACCAACAATATCGTGATGTTCTAATCTCTCTACATGAGCACCTAAATTAATATCACGACCTGCATTAATGTTAACCTGTTTATCACCATGAATATTACCTGTATTTGTTACATCTTGTGATGCTTTAATATTCACTTTACGTCCATCGATACGGCCTGTATTTTGTACATCATGAGCACCTAATACAATTGTATCCGCAGTCATAATGCCTTGATTTAGAATATCTGCATTAGTATTGCTAACAATGGCTTTACCACTTATGATTCCACCCATTGCATCAATAGATTTTGCAGGTTGTTTCGCTAGATATACCTTAGGATACAGAACTTGTTGAGCTTTACCGTCTACTACAACTGTTTTGGTTTCTAACCATACCATATCAGTTGTTATAGCTTCCATTTGTTCTTTAGATAAAGCAATTCCTGGAGCTAATTTAAAAGCTTTACCAAAGGCTATACCGGCCTCTAATAATGCTTTATATTCAGCCTCATTATCTGTATATCCTTCTAAGTATTGTTTGCCCGTAGCTGATACAATTTGCTCATTAATAAGTTGTTGCTCATAGAATCCATCACCTAAACGTTTTAATCTTCGTTCTGGATCATTTGCTAAGGCGTCAATCATATATTGAGAGGATAGAAAATTCTTACGATTTGTAAAAGCAGAATCAGTCTCTATCAAAGCATTAGCTGTAATATCTGGATGAATTTGATATAGTGCCTCTGTTGGTAAGGATAAACCATCTATAGTATGACTTTCTTTACCCTTGCTAGCACCTAAACCATAGGGATCTAAACTATCATTAACCTTTGCAATAGTAGCGTTAGACAATGTATCTTCAGCATGCTCTTGAACTGTACCAATTGGCTTTACATTGGTCTCAGTAATTGTTGGGGTCATATAGACTTCAGATCTCCACTTTCTACGTTTCTTTTTACGCCCTATGTGATGGCTTTTATCAACTTTTGTGGTATAACTTTCTTGTGTAGTACCCGTTATGAATGTCTTATCACTTATTGAATCTGATATATTTTGTATGGACCCTTTAGCATGAACAGTGCCCCCAGAAATAACTTTACTATTATCATTATGGAGAATACCTGTTGTTACAACGTCACCGCCACTACTAATAACACCCGGATCATCATTAGTAACCTCTTTATGAGTATGCTCTGTTTCGGTACGGATAATGGTAAATTCATTAACACGGTTTTCACGCTTATCCATTTCTTTATTATAAGCTTCATCTTCAGCAGTCTTAACAGGTTTTACATGAGGTGTACCATAGCCACTTTTATAATCAGCATAAGGGAATTCAGACTTATCAAAGACTTGGCCTTCTAATTTATGATGTGGATGAGTAACTTTTAATTTATCAGGATTTTTAGTAATACCATCTGAAACACGCTTAACACCTAATGCAACATTTTCATTATTTACTACAGGTGTATCTAGTTCAATATCCTTAACGGCTTTAATAGTTGCTCCCGTATTACTTATACCTTGTTTAGCAGTAAGGTCCATAGTGCCACCACTATAGATGAAACCTTTACCCGTATTATTTATTGTGTCTGTATTTATATCAACGTGATTACGACCTGCAATGACACCAGACTTATGCGTATCTAATTCTTTTTTTATGGCAGTAACGTTCTCTTGTGCTTCATCATAAGTCTTTGTTAACTCTTTAATACGTTGACGATGTGCTTCTAACTCTGTTTTAGTTTTATATTTTGTAATATCAGCATTCCATTCAGCATCAAGATCATTTTTCGCTTTTTCTAAATCCTTACCAGCTTTATGGTAACGCTGTTCTATTTCAGAATTTGTATGATTTATAACTGTGTTTGCATCGATAGCTACAGTATCACCATAAATACGGCCGCCTTCATGATTATCTACGGATTTAGCTTTTATGGTCGTAGTTTTTCCAGAGTTAATAAGACCACTATTATTTACTGTTTCTTTGCTATTTACCGTCGTAGATACATCACCTTGAACCACACCATTGTTGTGAATTGCAATGCTTTGACCTGCTAACGTAGTGTTGCCATTACTCGTAACACCACCATCAACTATGATTTTGCCATCACTAGTAATACTAGATGCTTGTGTAGAGCTGACTACACCTTTAACATTTACACCAAGACCAGCATTGGTACCTTTCATAGTAATAGTATTAGCATACATGCCACCAATAGCAGAGACATCTAAACCAATATTGCTAGAATCACCAATTTTTTGAGTGTCTAATGTATTAGCATCTATTGTATTTTTGCCAGTACGTGTTTCGATTGTATTAGCCCACACCCCGGCATTTACATTGGTTGCTTCTGTTAAAATTTGTAGCGAGTTAGCATCTTTAGCATTAAGACCATTTCCGTTAATAGAAATACGTCCTTGCTCTACACGATAGGAATTTAAATTTCCCTTTGAATCATATTCTGTTTTACCTGTAGTTAATACGGCCCGATCAGTATTGATAAAGCCACCACCATCTACAGTAATACCATTTGGATTAGCTACAACTACTGAAGCTTTACGACCTGCTACCTCAATAAACCCTTTCATCTCAGTTGGATTATGTGATGTAACCTCGTTAACAATAACATTGGCAGAACCGCGCATCATATTAGCATTACCAGGTACATATCCACCTAATTTTGTATTAGCCATTTGGTTGGAGTTATTAAGTATTACACCATTTTGCGGTACATTAAAATTAGTATAATCATTTCTAGATACTCCACCAGCAGAAGGTCCTGCAACATTTACTAATGTAATACCATTACCTGCTTGTCCAACCGTAGCTTGTCTTTCATGTGGTGCATTTGTGTCAACCTCGATAGGGTTTGCAGCATAGGCAAATGGAACTACTAATGGGTCTACAATCATTAAACCCATAGTAAGCCATACGGCAATTTTATATTGTAATCGTTTCTTTCATAATTACTCTCTCTATTAATACATATACTCAAACTAATTAGAATCGTATACCAGCTTGGAAACCTGTAGTTACAGAGTCTGTTCTATAACCACTCGGTTTGTATAATGGGACACCAACAAATACATCATAGAATAATCCAGATTTGAACTGCCCTTTCATCCCTAAACTAGTACCAGCGATAAATTTACCGGTTAATACATCTATACTTGGACCATATACAGCGCCAAAATCTACATTAGCATAAACACTTGATTTCCATTTAGGAATGTAGCTAGCAACTTCATTACGCATATACCAGCCGCTTTCAGCCATTAATGTATTCTCACCATCAAACCCTTGTACTGTATACCGATTACCAAGGCTAATCATATCTCTAGAGAATAAACGTTTATCCCCTAATGTCCATTGTCCATGGAATGATGTAGTAATACTTGCTGGTCTATGTCCCATGTCCGAGGTATTTGATAGTCCACATCTACTAAAAGTTGTGTAAATCGAGTACTTGGTGCTCCATTACCATATTCAGGTTGTGAACCAAACCACCCAACACCTTGTTTAATAGCTGCTCTAGAATATAACGTGTTTTGTTTGATATATCTTCGTTCTGATATACCGAATTCTACAGAAGCTGTATTGGCACGTTGTACAGCAACCTCTACATCATTAATATAATTTTTAGCATTACGCTTGCTAATAATAATATCCCAACTACGTTTAGTCGTTCGATCTCGATGGAATACATGATTCCAGGAACCTCTAATTGTCTTGGCATGACTAGAACTAATAAATGGCGTAGCCATAGAATTAATCGTTTGGTGATATTTCATATCACTATAGTTGATACTAAAGGTATCCTTTCCTCTAGGTATAGAATACGAAATGCTATGATTTCTAGTACCTTTATGCTCACCGTCTTGAGCTGCGTCTCGATTTATACTTAAATTTAAAGAATCGTTGGCATTAAAGACACGATCAATACCAATGGCCGCCGTCCACTGAAGTTTTCCCGTTTCTTTAATCCAGAATCATCTATGGACACCATCCCATGGATAGGTGGCTTTTTAGTCGTTTCAAGTACAATATTTGTAGCCAATGGTTTAGAACCAGGTTCAAGCTCAACAGACACATTTTGAGAGCCTAGACTTTTCATTTGCTCTATACCTTGCTCTATATTACGAATATTTAAGATATCCCCTTCCCGAATAGGAAATGCATTTTCCCATGGCAATGGCTGTACGTAAGGTTTATATAATACAGACTCTACTCGACCTAGTTGTAAATTGAATTGTAAATTACCTGAAGCTAAGGATTGAGCTGGAATACCAATTCTAGAAGTAACATAACCATGCTCAATTAGTGCATTATTTAGTCTATTCGATAAAATATTTATATCTTCAAGGGTAAGTCTACGATTCATAAATGGTTTGATTGTTTTTCGCAGAAAACCAAATTCTTTAGGTACATCTAATTGAAGTTTCTTTTTTTGAGCTTCATAATACAAAGGACCTTTAATCAATCTTGCACTTGCTACAGAACTATTATCTACAAACGTAGTCTGATCCATAGTTGAATTTGTCATATCATTATATGTTAATTGTGCAGATTGACTAATAGGTTCTTCGACAATACGTATTTGAGATACAAAAAAAGATGGTCCTACATGTGCTGGCTGTTGTGCCGGTACTGTATAACCACCTTGTGATGATAAAGATCCAGATGTAATATCTAATCCACCTGTTTGTACTGTAATTCGTCCCTCTCCAAGCCGCGCCTCTCTCGCTAATTGCTGTTCTCTCGCTCTATCTAATTGTGCTTGTGTATCGATTGGTCTTGCACCATAAATATGTAATGGTAGCATACAAGCTAAACTTAGACAGAAAAATAACTTTCTTTTCTTCATATATCCTCTCTTTTATACAAATAATATTTAAATTCCTAATTTATTATATTTTGTTTTTTTTTAGGAAGTCAATGTAAGTAATATGAAGATGTATTATTTCTGTATATAATTATTATATTTTTATAAACCAATAGAATATTTTCTACATTAACTAACTCAACATACTTTAGAGCAAACAAGTATAGAGCATCATTTTTTTAATATATTTGTAGTAATGTTATGGGGCCCCATCAAAAATATGCCTAAATAAAGATCGAAATAAAATTACTCATGTATTCACATATTCATATCCATATAACCAAAAAGAATATAATTATAAAAGCTAATACTATACTATATTCATCACATTAATTTCTAAAAAAAATACCTTATTTTTTTATACTTCTAGGGGTATGGGGTTTATTGACACTCCTATTTCCCTTTGTTACGATTGGCATAAGGTTATATATGCAATTAATCTATAGTAGTCTATAAACCTATAATAATTTTTATTAATTTATCTACACTACTAAGATTTTTGCATAGACTGTAGTTTAGTTATGAATAGGAGTATAGAAATGAAAAAACAATTAGCTTTAGCATCCGCTATTCTAGGTCTTGCAGTATCCTTTGGTGCACCTGTTGTCTCTAATGCTGCATATCAATTAAATCCTGAAGTAAAAGACCCTACTCCAGCATTAAAAGAAGCTTCTGCAATCGGTGTTCGTACACACAATACTGAAGCTTTACAAAACTTGCCAAACAAAGATGCTATCGTTGTTATGAGCTTTGGTACAACTTTCAAAGATACTCGTGCGAAAACAATCGATGCAACTGTAGATGCTATTAAAGCAGCTCATCCAAACACAAAAGTAATTACAGCTTTCACAAGCCATATTATTCGTGATCGTATCCAACAAAAAGAAGGTATTACCTACCCAACTCCTGAAGAAGCATTGGCTGAACTTAAAAAAGACGGTTACACTCGCGTTGCATTAGCATCCCTTGATGTAATTCCTGGTATGGAATACAACTACGATGCAGCAGTATATAATTTGTACAAAAATAATTTCAAAAAAATGACACTTGGTACATCTCTTATGTACTGGATGGGTCAAGAAAACCAAACTGACCAAGTTATTGAAACATTAAAAGCTGTTCAATCTCAATTCCCTAAATTAGGCAAAGAAGACGCTGTTCTTATCATGGCTCATGGTACTCCAGATCCTTCCAATGCTTACTATTCTGTAATTCAAGACCGTATCCATACTCTTGGTATGAAAAATGTATTCATCTACACAGTAGAAGGTACTCCAAATCTTGAACAAGTTATCCCTCAATTAAAATTACATGGTATTAAGCACGTTACATTGATGCCATTCATGATGGTTGCAGGCGACCATGCTAACAATGACATGGCTGGTGCTGAACCAGATTCCCATAAATCCATCCTTGAAAAAGAAGGCTTCAAAGTAGATACTTACCTTCATGGTTTAGGTGAAAACCAAAATATCCGTAACTTGTTTGTTGAACGTGCAAACGAATCTTGGGACGCATTACAAAAATAATCAATCCATAATTTAACTAGTATCGTTATATAACGTACATAGGAGTACATCATGAAAAACTACTACTTTGTAGTCTTGCTTTGGTCATGGTTGTACTAGCAATAGCTGGGTGTGGTAAATCCACATCCAGCTCTTCTGCTACTACGAAGGAATTGACCTTTAATGGTCAAACCTACACTGTACCAAAGGATCCGCAACGCATCGCCGTTCTTTCAAATTCTGTATTGTCCATGCTATACGCAGTAGATGGAAAGGCAGTTTCCCGAGCTAGCACAACAGATAAATTAGCCCCAGAATTAGAAGCATTACCTGCATTAGGTCAAACGGCTAACATCAATATGGAACAATTGTTAGATTTAAAACCAGATGTGGTATTGGGTTTGGTAAACCAACATAAAAAATATGAATCCCAATTACAATCTAACAATATTCCAGCCGTACTTTTCAATTACGATGGCATCAAGGATAATGTGCCAATGCTAACATTCCTTGGAGAATTAACAAACCATCAAGATAAGGCTAAATCCGTTATTGCCACCTATGAAAGTAATATTCAAAAGGTTAAGGATGCCATTAAAAACCAACAACCTGCACGTATTGCCGTATTGCGTGCTACCGGTAAAGGTGTGACAGCTGAAACCGACGAAGCGGTAACTGCATCTATGGTCAAAGAATTAGGTATGACAAATGTTGTAACATCTCACCTAGATGGTACAACTAAAGACAAAACGGTACCGTATTCTCTTGAAACATTAACCGCTGATAACCCTGATATTATCTTCGTCGTTACCATGGGTAAAGAAGAAGAAATTACAAAGGCCATGAAACAAGCTATGACAGATAATCCTGCATGGGCTAATCTTAAGGCTGTACAAAATAATCGTGTCATTTACTTACCATCTAAACTATTCCTACTTAACCCAGGTCTACAAACACCTGAGGCTATGGCTCGTTTAGTGAAAGAAGCATATGGCATTGATGTTACATTTTAACATATCCTAACATACTAAAGAGGGCATTCCCCATTTCGGGAATGCCCTCTTTCACTATTAGTCTAGCTATCTACTAAACTAAACCTTTTACGCGTACATATTGTTTATCATCAAAGGTATCGATTTGTACATCTACGGAAAATACATCTCTAAATAGTTCATCCGATACGATTTCTTTCGTGTCTCCAGCTGTCACTAAATGACCGTCTTTTATAATAGCCATATAATGAGAATATTGTACGGCTTGCGTCAATTCATGGAGTACCATCAATACGGTTAACCCTTGTTCATCGTTTAATCGTTTTAACAATTCCATGATTTCTAGTTGATGGTTAATATCTAAGTATGTTGTTGGTTCGTCTAACACTAATAATTTTGGTTGCTGTGCTAGCGCCATAGCAATCCAAACGCGTTGCCGTTCACCACCAGATAAGGATGGGATTAATTGTTCTCTCAAATGATTCGTTTTTGTAATGTCTAATGCATAATCAACAATTTCACGATCTTCTTTAGCCGTGTTTTTCCACCACGTTTGGTATGGATACCGTCCACAATATACCAATTCTTCTACAGTCATATCCTTTGGCATATTCGGTACTTGTGGCAAAAATGCCATTTGCCGTGCCAATTCATTTTGTGAATACGACTGTAATGGTTTACCTAAAATAGTCACACATTCACGAGGACTATGAATATATCCAATCATAGACCGTAAGAGTGTACTTTTACCACAACCATTAGGCCCGATTAAAGTCGTTATTTTACCAACAGGGACAGATACATTAATATCATGTAAAATATGACGACCTCCGAGAGTGACGGATAACTGATTTACATCAATAGCCGTATTCATTAGTTATCCCTCCTCAATAGATATAAGAAGAATGGCGCCCCAAAGAATGCCATGATAATGCCAACCGGTACCTCAATTGGACTCCACATAACACGCCCTACCGTATCACTAACAACGAGGACGAGTGCCCCTAATAATGCAGAGCCGGGGAGTAAATACGCATAATCATTACCGATGATAAGTCGTAACATATGCGGTATAACGAGGCCTACGAAACCGATTAAGCCCGCAATACTAACGGCACCTGCTGCTAGTAGAGCCGCAACAGCAGTCATAATAAACCGCGTTTGTTCTACCTTAAGGCCTAGCCCCTTTGCTGTTTCATCACCTAAACTTAAAATAGTAAGACGTTTGGCACCTAAACAGGCAAAAATAAGACCGACTAACGCGTATGGGAACAGAACCTCTACTTGAGGCCAACTGCGTGCAGCCAAGCCCCCTACCATCCAAAGTAAGGCTCCTTGCACACGATCTCCATAGAATACAAGTAGTGCAGAAATACCAGAGCCTAAAAAAGCAGCCACCGCAACACCAGCCAAGATGATACGGCTTGGGCGTACACCATTCTTCCAAGCAAGAGCATATACCATCAACGCCGCAGCCATAGCACCTATAAAGGCGACGAGAGGCACAATATGATCATAGCCAGGGAAAAGAATAAATATAATAACACCGGCAAGTCCAGCACCGGAGGAAACGCCAACGATTTGAGGATCTGCTAAAGGGTTCTTCATAACCGCCTGTAAAATGGCACCCGATACGGCTAAACAAGCACCAACTAATGCAGCAACAATATTACGAGGCAACCGAATATTCCAAATGATTTGCGATGCTGTATCTGTTAGCTCACTAGCCCACAATGTGTGCCAAATCTCCGATAGTGACACCGGTGTGGAGCCCCAAATCAGAGAGATAATCATGCTAGCTATGACAGCAATAACCAAGATAATAATAACTGATATGCGAAAGAGTTTTCGTTCATTCAGAGAGTCCACAGTAACCTCTCCTTTCACCAATACATGGTGCTATCAGCACCCGTATTATACATATAAACCTCATAATAGATATAGTAAAACCCGAATCGCCCCCAATAAGCAACGATTCGGGTTAACTATTATTTAGATTCTTTGCCTTCTACGAAGAGCATATCGTTGCGTTTTACGTCTGTGTAAAGCAATGCATTACATACGGATGCTGCAATTGGGCTACCACCCTTGTTACCTTTTACAGTGATATAAGGAACTGGGGATACTTCCATCAAATAATCTTTAGATTCCGCAGCGCCAACAAAGCCTACAGGAATACCGATGATAAGAGCTGGTTTAATACCTTCTTCAAGAGCAAGGCGCAATACTTCATACAATGCAGTTGGCGCATTACCGATAGCAACGATTTGGCCTTCTAATTGTTTGCCAAATGTGCGCATAGCAGCGATAGAACGTGTTACGCCCAACTCTTTAGCCATTTTAGCTACATTTTCATCTTTGATTAAGCAATGTACTTCATTACCACGAAGTTTAAGGGCCGGTTTAGAAATACCTGTGCGAACCATTTCTACATCTGTATAAATATCTGCACCATTATCCAATGCTTCAATACCTTTTTGAACAGCATCAGGGCTCATTTTTACGAGTTGAGCATATTCGACATCACCAGACGCATGTACAGTACGAGATACAACGCGCACTTCATCATCTGTTAAACCTAAATCCTTTACATAGTCGTAAATAATTTCCATGCTTTATCTTCAATAGCTTTAGGATTTTTAACGTAATCCATTAGTGTCCTCCCATAATTCGAAAAATTCATCATTCGATGATACCACGTGGCTTTCAATCTTAACGCGTGGACGATCGATAACAATAACATGGATGCCAAGATCCATGGCTGCTTGTAATTTTGTATCAGCACCACCTACAAGACCAGAGTTTTTCATAACTACAACGCTAGCCTTTGTATCGTGGAACATAATACGGTTCATATCGTAAGAAAATGGACCTTGCACTGCAACGATGCGCTTTGGACTCACATCGAGGTCTTCCATCATTTGTAACACCTCTGCGGTTGGCAAAATACGTGTCCATACTTCACAGTCTTGTAAGGCTTCAGATTTAGCAAAGATGTGCATGGTCTTACTACCAGTAGTCAAATACACATGGTTATTATTTTCTTTTGCTAATTTACCAGCAAGGTTAGCTGCCTCTACTTCATCCACTACGATATGTAATTTATCATAATCAGGTAATGGTACCTCTTTACGTTCAAACCGAACAAAAGGTATACCTTCGGCCTTTGCTGCATCTTGAGCCGTAGCTGTAACAATAGCAGCATACGGATGACTTGCATCGATTAAGAGTCGCACATTGTGCTCTTTAATCAATTTTTGCATCGCCTCTTGGTCAAGACGGCCCGTATGTACGGTAATACCTTTATGAGCAGCAAGCTCTGCACCATATTGACTAACAACCGTAACAAGCACATCTTCACCAGTTTGTTTTTGGATTTCTACCGCTAAGGTACGACCATCCAAAGTGCCGGCAATGACCCAAATCATAATTTGTAGCCTCGAGGTGTAATCATGCGACCGTTTTCAACATAAGTTTGGCTGTTGCCAATGATAACAAGTGTTTGCATATCTACTTCTTCATTTGTGAAGTTTCAAGATCAGAAATTACCATATGTTGACCTGGGCGACCTGCTTTTTGCACGATGCCAACAGGTGTTTTAGGGTCGCGGTATTTAAGAACGATTTCGCGAACTTCATCTAAGTGTGTAACACGTTTTTTACTGCGTGGGTTGTACAAGGAAATAACCATATCACCTTGTGCACAAAGATCAGCACGTTTTTTGATAAGATCCCATGGGGTCATCAAGTCGCTCAAGGAAATGACTGCAAAGTCATGCATCAAAGGTGCACCCAATACAGATGCTGCTACGTTTACAGCACTAAGACCAGGTACGATATCTACGGAAGGACGTTTTTCCGCTGGCACTTTATTAGCAAGTTCTAACACAAGACCTGCCATGCCATATACGCCAGAGTCACCAGAGGATACTACAACGACTTGATGGCCTTCTACGGCCAAATCAACGGCTTGTTGGCAACGATCTACTTCTTGCATCATTGCAGTACCTACAGTTTCTTTACCTTCGATAAGGTCTTTAATCAAGTCTAGGTATGTCAAATAACCTACCACGCGATCAGCCGCTAAGATAGCTTCGCGCGCTTGAGGTGTCATAAACTCTTCATCGCCAGGGCCGATGCCAATTACTTTGATGTTACCTGTGCAATGGCTACCGTTGTTTTGGGATAAATTGTTTTGTGTTGTATTAATGTTCGGCTCTTGGCCGCTAGTAATGCCGTTGTCTCGCATACGTTTCCTACTCCTATAGTTCCTTTTACAAAATTAGATTCTTTTAATTTTTCTTCTTCAATGAGTGGTGCCATCTCGTCCTGTGTATAGAACACGATAGGCCACCCCATAATTTGCATAGCCTCTAAGAGGCCTACTTCGTCTTGTTTAACAATAACCGATGCTGCCGTTACAAGGCTTTTTGGTGAAAGCTTATGTGCTGCTAGCGACTGTTGTATGGCGTCAACGATCAATTCCTTTGGCGTATCTCGACGACAGCCAATGCCTATCGTATAGGTACGAGGGCGCAAAATCAATTGATGACCATACTCCGCAATTACTTTGTCTGTAATAACTACGCGAGAAGAACCTTCTTCAGTGCTTTCATTTTTACATGGAATGGAGGCAAGTTCCTCTAGAGAAACAATATGAACCATACCATGCTCACCAATATGAGCTTTCGCAGCTTGTTCTAAATGCTCTGCATTCGCTAAGCTAGCATCGATATAATAATCAACACGCTCTCCCCCTACGATGGCAGAGTTCACATTGATTAAGGTTTGAAAATCATCCACCAACAGATGCTCATGGCGCGCCAACACGTCAGGCGCTGGCAATCCGTTTACATCCGTAGCGGTTGTAATAACTGGGTCCGCATCGATGGCCAGCGAAATGGACTGCGTCCATTCGTTGGCGCCCCCAAGATGACCAGATAATAAGCTAATTACATGGTGTCCTACTTCGTCCATTACGACTACAGCAGGATCTTTGGATTTATGCTCAATATACGGTGCAATCATGCGCACTACGATACCGAGTGCCATAATACAAAGTACTTGGTCGTAATCCTTGAAAATCTGTCCAATATGATTTTTCAGAGAATCAAAATAAATGGCCTCTCCACCAGAGGGACGATTTTCTTTTTCAAAGCAATCTGCATGAGGTGCCACCAAAGACTTAATGCGTTGACCTAGCTTTGCACCTCGTTCAGACACAGAAAGAATAGCTGTTCTATTCTTCTTGCTTCCTGTCAAAGGCGCAACAGTTTCTAGTTCTTTCATCCTACTAGTCCTTAGCACTGCGGTACATGTGAGCAAAGCCTTTATCGTAAAGCTTAGATAATTCGTATTCACTATCTAATACATGGCTTACTACGATCATAGCTTGGCGCAATACGCCTTCTTTCGCTACGATGTCCGCAATGGTTTCCAATGTGCCGCGGATAATGCGTTGGTCTGGCCAAGACGCTTTTACCACTATCGCCACTGGAGTCGTTTTGTCATAACCGCCCTCGATGAGTTCAGCTACAACCTTATCTAACATTTGAACGCTAAGGAAAATACACATTGTCGCTTCATGAGCTGCTAACATGCGCAATTTTTCCTTTGGAGGCATCGGTGTACGGCCTTCCATACGTGTAATGATAACTGTTTGGGACACATTAGGTAATGTGTATTCTTGTTTCAAAGCCGCTGCTGTAGCAAGGAAAGAGCTTACACCTGGCACGACTTCATAAGATATACCCATGCCAGCCAATGCATCCATTTGCTCTTGAATCGCACCGTAAATAGCAGGGTCACCTGTGTGAAGGCGAACTACGCTTTTACCAGCCTCAACGGAAGCTTTCATAACAGCCAACACCTCATCAAGGTTCATGGTAGCACTGTTATGAATTTCACAGCTTTGGTTTACAAGCCTCTAAAATGGCAGGGTTTACCAAGGAGCCAGCGTAAATAACAACGTCTGCCTCTTGCACTAAACGATACCCTTTGCGAGTGATTAACTCAGGATCTCCAGGGCCTGCGCCTACGATATGTACGTCAACCATATTACTCTCCTTCTGCGATACGCGTTGCAGATACAATGAAAATCGGACTCAATGGGTCTAACAAATGATATGGACCAGCCTTGCGGTAACGGCTGATAGACATTTGGTAACCTTCATAGGTGAAAGGACGACCTTTCAACTCTTTTAAGATTGTATAACCAGTTTCCATAGTTACTGCAGTTACCACTAGACGACCGCCTACTTTTAAAAGACGTTGCGCCTCATCCATGATGCCTGTCATACCACCAGCACTACCGCCGATGATAACCGCATCAAGCTCAGGCAATTCTTCCATGCCTTCTGGAGCTTTAGATTTGATAACCGTCATATTATTTACATTGAATTTCTTCATGTTTTCATTGATAAGGTCGATGCCTTTATCAAAGCGTTCAATCGCATATACATGCCCTTTAGGAGCCGCCAAGGCTGCTTCAATAGAGATAGAGCCTGTACCAGCACCTACATCAAGAACGATGCTATCTTCCTCGATGCGCGCCTCGTTCATAACGGCTTTGCGAATCTCGCATTTCGTCATCGGCACGTCACCGCGGATAAATTCCTCATCAGGAATTCCGAAAAAATGTCTCATCCTAGTACCACCATTACAGAATGACCAAAGCCTTCAAGTTCAGTTAACACCTCTAACGTGGAGTCTACGATTTTTTCATCATCATAGCTCAAGCGCTCTAGAGCTGCTGCTCTCGTTTCTTTTGGCCAACCTGCATCTATTAAAATACGCGCAATATGCGCTGGATTATATTCAGGATCCGTTAAGAATCCCATCTTTTTACCTGCTTCATATACGAGCTTCTCTGGTGCCGGTTGACGACCGTGAAAGCTCATTAAATCTGCATCATGCCACACCTCATTAAGTCGTGCGAAGGCAAAGGTCATAGAACTAATGCCGGGCACAACCTCAATAGAGTTAGCAGTAAATTTCTTTTTCAAATACGGTAACAAGCTGTAGTAGCCTGTATCACCGCTTACCATAACTACAACATCATGGTCGTTGAGCTCACGCTCAATTTGCTCAGCCAGTAAGCTAAGCTTACCCGTTACAGGATATGTAATTTGGCCAGGCTCTTGAAAGTCCTCTAAAGACCGTTCACTACCTACCAATACGGTGGCATGTTTAATTAAATTAAGGCCTCTAGGTACCACATAATCAGGATTACCTGGTCCAATGCCTACGATATACAAGGTATGTGCCATTGTTCAAGCTCTCCTATCTCTTTTGCATGCTTATCCATTGCCAAAATCTCGCCCTTTAAGGTGGTAATAATGATACCTACCTCTGCTTCATTAGCAATGTATCGCTCACTACGTAACGATGCACGATCCACAACGCGTTGATATACACCAGTCAGTCCTTCTCGTTCTAAAATAGGGAACGTAGACTCTGTGGTTTGGCAATTAAACAACTCTTCACACACCGCTTGGGATGCCCCTTCTAAGGCAGCATAGGCCACGATGCTTTCCATGCGACCATCACTCATGCGATTGTGGGTATGGAAACTACCACTAGCAAGTTTTATTAGCTTGCCAATATGACCGATAATCAAAATACGCTTGAAGCCAATTTGTACTGCCTTTTCCAGCATAAAACCGATAAAGTTACTGGTTTCTGCCATTTGGTTCTTATGTATACCAAGTACTTGTTCCGCAAGATCCTGACCAATACGGCCCGGCACGAGAACAGCCGTTTCACAACCATTGGCCTTCATAACTCTCAATTGAGGCACCAACGAGTTCTTGAACCCTTCTTCACTCATAGGCTTAACGATACCCGTAGTACCGATAATGGAAATACCACCTTCGATACCCAGGGTATGATTTAAGGTTTTCTTGGCTAATACCATACCGTTTGGTACGCTCACCGTTACCGTTACACCTTGGCCATGTACACAATGCTCTTCAAAGACGATGTTCATCATCGTCCTAGGCCCTGGATTGATAGCCGGTTCTCCTGGCGGCATCGCAAGGCCCGGTTTCGTTACCGTCCCAACGCCAAAGCCCGCTCGGAATCGTAGTTCACCAGTATCATCAAGAGTCACCGTCGTTTCCACATCATTGCCATGGGTTACATCAGGATCGTCACCGCCGTCTTTCATAACGGTCACCTTAGCCTCTGTATCGGATATGACCTCTACCTGTTTGATAGGTACCTCAATATACTGACCTTGAGGATTTTCAATGACCACTTGATCCACGATGTTCTTATCTAAGAGGGCCAATAAACCAGCTTTCATACCTGCCGTAGCACATGAACCTGTGGTATAGCCACCCTTCATGTCCTCTACTTTCATAAGGCCTCCTACACCGATAGGGTTAGCAACTCCAATGATTCAAACTAACCCTATCTTATGGACATATGTTATTAGGAACGGAAGTTAACGAATTGCAATTCTACAGGGATATCCAATTGTTTTAACATTTGGATTACTGCTTGCAAATCATCTTTATCCTTACCAGATACACGCACTTGATCCTCTTGGATAGATGCTTGTACCTTAATTTTCATGTTTTTAATTGCTTTTACTACTTCTTTAGCATTTTCTTTTGTAATGCCTTTTTTAATAGTAATGATTTGGCGAACTGTAGCACCAGCAGCTGGTTCAACTTTGCCATAGTCAAGATTTTTAATCGCAACGTTACGTTTAACCATTTTGCCTTTTAAAACATCGATAATGGCATTCAATTTATATTCATCATCACCGATGATTTTGATAGTGTCGCCTTCAAGACTGATTTCCGCTTTGGAGCCACGGAAATCATAGCGCGTACCAATCTCTTTTTTCGCTTGATTTACCGCATTATCTACTTCCTGCATATCCACTTCGGACACAACGTCAAAGGAACAATCTTTAGCCATTTTATACCTCCTACACCTGAACCCGTTGGGCATGGGGTTCATAGCATTACTTTCATCATCCTCATATTCCAAGTGAAAGTGTAAATGTACACCAAATCGGAATATATCTCTATAATTATACCTTAAAAACATGCTTATTTTTCTAGGTAAATCGATATTTTTAATTATAACTATTAGTACAATAAAAATACGATAAAATAAATAATACTTTAGAGTCTTAATAAGCTAATATAAAACAATATACCCAGCAGCAATATATATCATATATCATATATCACTACTGGGTATTTATTAATAAATATAGTAATTATAAAAATTACAGATTATCGTGTAGGTAACACAATATTTTTGACCAGATGGTTTACTTGGATTCATTGCATTTGGCAAAATCTTCAACAGTTGTATTTAGATCTGTATCAGCAGCTACAACAGCAACAAATTTTTTTGACCTGGTTCATAGTAAATATTAGTCCCTTTCATGAAGAGACCACCTACTAAGCTAACAGCTGCAGCAACCGCAACTGCCCCATTGTCAGAATGACCTTTACCTTTTATTTGAGCATCTAGAGGAACAGATACACCATTAATAGTCTTAATTTCATTAATGCTAAATTCTAATCGTCCCTTACGGCCAAACATACCATTTTTTCTAGATTTAGTAATCGTACCTAATACTTCTTGATTAACTGGTATTACCACAACATCATTGATAAGAAGATTTTCGAGTGTTTTTAATCTAAATGTATTGCCTTCTTTACTTCTTCTAGAGCTAATTGGAGTAATTAATTCTAATTCAATCTTAGTATCCTTAGGAATATAAGCATGACCATTAGCAATTGAGCTTGTACGTACACTTGTAGACATTTCATCACTTTTTAAAAGTTGAATTCGATTAACACCAGATGGCATTTCTGTTTTTACAAGAGCACTATCAGTCTTAGGCTGTTCTACTACACTTTCTCCATGAACAACAGTCGGCATTAAGCAGCCTAAACTAATACAGCCTACAGCAAGAAGTTTCAAAAGAGCTTTAGAAGATTTCATATATACCCCCAAAACAAATAAAAACATATAACTATACATTATAGGCTCAGTATATCATATCATGAATTTTTAATGAACTAATTATTTTAGTTATAATATTTGTTATGAATTTGTATCAAATAGCACAATAGATTATACACAGAAAACGTTGACCAAATACGATTTATAACACATTAACTGCATCATACATTGGTTGAACAACCCATTCACCATTGGAGTTCATTACCCCCCATTTTCCATTCGACTTCACTGCGCCATAACCATGTCTAAAAGGTACAGTTTTACTAATCAACTTATTCTTATCATGGAATAAAACTTTACCACTATCATCAATTAGTTGATAATCGTTAGATCCTTTATGAATCCAAGCATAGGCCCCACAAAATGCATCTATTGTCATATCCTTAGTTGTTGTAAATACAATATTACCGGATTGCATATCAATTAAGTATTTACTTTCACCTTTTGTAGCTACCATCCGAGTAGCACTTACAAAATTAATTGAATCATAAACAAATGGATTAACTTGTTTTTCCTGTTTCTAAATTAAAAAAATACCAGCTTTTTCCATTATCTTTATTGATGAGTACTAACAAGGCATTAATAGTATCCATTTCACCAGCATCATAATTACCGGGTTGAATAATATACTCACCTTTACGATTCATAAATCCTAATTTACCTTGATTTTTTTAACAAGTGTACCATAAGACGTCATAGGCCATACAGCATCATTCTTACTGTCGATAATGATATTACCACTACGGTCCAAATAACCTCGTTTTTACACCATCATAAACCGGATTCCAAGCATCACCATAATAAATTCCACCTTGACTGCTTAAACCTATTCCAACAGCCATGCTTAAGAATCCGCCTAAATTGAACTTACTAATATGACGACGATATTCAGCTAATCCATTCTTAAATTCATCAATATCATCTGTAGGAGATTCAAAAATTGGATTGCCACTCCCATCAATAGCTATAGTTTTACCTTTAGCACTTTTTAACAAAGGCACGATCTTCGCTAAACTTTGTATACACTTCCTTAAATTGTGGCTCAATCACAGTTTTATTAGAAGCATCTACAAATCCCCATTTATTTTTTACAGAAACTGCTGTATAAGAATCACTTGGATAAGAAACAGAGTTTATTTTAACATCGCCATTAGATAAATTTTTTGCCATTTCACGACGTGCTAAAATATCTTTATCATGCTCACCATAGGTATCAACCCCACTAGAAATCACGGAACCATCAATGTTAATATGTTCTAATGTCTTTTTTTAGTATATGCATAATATGTACCGTCAGCAGATAATGATGGATCAATATCTAAATACTGTGGTTCAAGCAAAACTTTACCGTCTGTACCGACTACACCCCATTTTCCTTTTTGTTTTACGGTTGCTAATTGTCCTAACTTAATAAAGTTATCATTGTCAATTACAGCTTGAATCGTTTTAAGAGCTGCTGGAGGCTGATGTTGATTAGAAATAATAGGTACAGCAACATAGTCCCCTACACGACCAACACCAACAGATACGGATATACCACTTGATTTAGCTGTAGATTTTTCCATAGTTGAAACTGAAGTAGAGGATGTTACTGTTGCATGTTGCTCACGAATCACACGTGTACCAGTAGATGTTGGTGTATCTTGATTCATCACTGTTGTACTAGTAGTAGATGTTGTAGTAGATGCTGCGAAAGCACTTGTAGACATAGCCGCCAACACACAAGCGACTAATAAGGATTTCTTATTAAGATTCATAAACCTCTCCTTTTACAAATTAAACTTAGGGTACAAAACAATCATATCTATACCAAATCTATATATTAAAAATATATAAAAATTTATTAACATAAATTATACTATATAGACCTTCAGAAAAACAACGAATTATGAAAAATTCTTCATCCATTATTTATTTGATATAATATTATCTATGAAAACAGCAACCATAATCGACTTGATTGTAGATTCTGACGTACATACGCGGTCTATGAATCATATTATAAAACAACAGCATATTTCACAACGTATGAGACGGCGATTGCGAAATGACGGTATCATAACAGTAAATGGCAATGCTGCTACGTGGAACACCCTAGTACATGGTGGTGATCATCTCGTTATGAAATTGACACCAGAGCAAGAATTTAGTGTAAGCCCTATGAATCTGGATATTATCTACGAAGATGAGTATATTCTAGTTATCAACAAGGAGGCTGGTGTACTCATGCATCCCACCTCTACGGTACGAGATCATACCTTAGCAAATGGTGTTCTACATTACTATCAAGAGACAAATCAGCATTATGATTTTTCATCCGGTTCATCGATTGGATAAGGATACCTCTGGCATTGTTATCATCGCAAAAACATCTGTAGTACAACATGCGTTTGATAAAAAAAGCGAACTCATTTTTCATAAAAAAACTACGATGCTATTGTAGAAGGTCAATTACCTGCTAATTCTATAAGCATTCAGTGGCCTATTGGACGCAAACCAGGCAGTATTATCGAGCGTTGTTGTACGAGCGAAGGTAAACCAGCGCACACAGATATAACGGTTCTTGGTAGTAATGCCATTAGTCAAAATATGGGAGACCATTACTTCACTCATGTTCAATGTTTGTTACATACAGGGCGAACCCATCAAATTCGTGTCCATCTATCTCAACTGGGATATCCACTTGCTGGAGACGACCTTTATGGTGGGCATTTAAATTATATTGGACGCCAAGCACTCCATGCATCACGCGTTAGCTTTTACCATCCCATGACAGATGAATGGTTAGAACTACAGGCACCAATACCATCGGATATGAAGGCATTACTGACCTACTAAGGTAATCAATATTTACTAAATAAACACTAATACATAAAAATTAACCCACATGGGCTATAAAATTTGACGAATTTTATGCATAAGTTATACAAAAAAATATTGGCCCTTTATAGTGTTTCTTGATATACTTAACTTGAATTGATATATGATTGCAATAACACTAGTTTTTTTATCTAGCTCATATGCGCTAGAAATACTAGCAGTCACAGTATTAATAACATGATATGACAGGCCTATGGCCAAGGAGGACAACATGCCATTAGTTACTACTACAGAAATGTTCAAAAAGCCTATGAAAGCGGCTATGCTGTTGGCGCTTTCAATGTAAACAACATGGAAATCGTACAAGGTATCGTAGATGCTGCCAAAGAGGAACAATCCCTCTTATCTTGCAAGTATCTGCAGGTGCGCGTAAATATGCTAAACATATTTACCTTGTAAAAACTCGTAGAAGCAGCTCTTGAAGACAGCAACCTACCTATCGCTCTTCACCTTGATCACGGCGATTCCTTTGAAATCTGTAAAGACTGTGTCGATGGTGGTTTTACATCCGTTATGATTGACGCATCTCACCATGATTTCGATGAAAACGTAAAAATCACTAAACAAGTTGTTGAATATGCTCATGCTCATGGCGTGGTAGTAGAAGCAGAATTGGGCCGTTTAGCTGGTGTTGAAGATGATGTAAATGTATCCGATGCAGATGCACGCTTCACCGATCCAGAACAAGCTGCTGAATTCGTACATCTTACAGGTGTAGACTCCTTAGCAATTGCTATTGGTACTAGCCACGGTGCTTACAAATTCAAAGGCGACCCTTACCTTGACTTTGATCGTTTGAAAAAAGTTGGCGAATTATTGCCTAACTTCCCAATCGTATTGCATGGTGCATCCTCCGTATTGCCTGAGTTCGTAGCTAAATGTAACGAATTCGGTGGCAACATTCCTGGTGCACAAGGCGTACCTGAAGAAATGCTTCGCAAAGCAGCTCAAATGGCAGTTTGCAAAATCAACATCGATACAGACCTTCGTCTTGCTATGACTGCATCCGTACGTGAATACTTGGCTCAAAATCCATCCGAATTTGACCCTCGTAAATACTTAGGACCTGCTCGTGATGCTATTAAAGGCATGGTAGCTCACAAAATTAAAAATGTTTTAGGTTCTTCCAACAAACTATAATCAATGGCTAGTGGATTTTTAAAAGGAACCTTAATTTTAACCATTGCCGGTTTCGTAGTGAAAGCCATCGGTAGTATTAACTGGATTCTTCTATCCCGCATCTTGGGTGGTGAAGGTATCGGTATCTACCAGATGGCCTTTCCTATCTATTTGTTACTATTACAAATTTCGAGCGCAGGTGTGCCGATTGCCATCTCTATTTTGACGGCAGAACGATTAGCCTTACACGACTTTGGTGGTGCTAAGAGAGTATTCAATATATCTTTTACAATGTTAACCATTACAGGCTTTATCGCCAGTCTTGCCATGTACTTTGGTGCAGATTGGCTAATCTCTAGTGGCCTCATTGCTGAAAGCCGTGCCTACTACTCTATCATCGCGCTCGCTCCGGCAGTATTCTTTGTAACGTGGATTTCCTGCTTCCGCGGATATATCCAAGGCTATGAAATGATGACGCCAACGGCGGTCAGCCAAATCATAGAACAACTGTTACGTGTTATCGTCATGCTCGGTGCTGCAGCGATCTTATTGCCTTACGGTTTACCAGCTGCTGCAGGTGGTGCTAGCTTAGGTGCTGGTGTCGGTGCCTTTGGTGCCTTCCTAGTGCTCTTGTACTACTACTATAAATTGCCTAAGGCAAGTAGTACTGGTGAAAGCTACGATGGTCCTCGTGAATCAGCTAAAGAAATTTTGTCACGACTCTTAACATTGTCTATTCCAATTTCCTTAGCAAGTATCATGTTGCCACTGACGGCTAACCTCGATTTGCTCATCGTACCACGTCGACTCTTAGATGCTGGTTTCCCGATGAATGAAGTAACAGAATTGTTCGGTTATCTTACAGGTATGGCGGTACCGCTCATCAACTTAGCTACCATTATTACAGCGGCCCTAGCAACAAGTATTGTACCAGCTATCTCTCATGCCTTTGCAAAACGCGATCATCAAGGTATTTATGAACGTACCTCTGGCTCCATGAGATTGACATTTATGGCTACTGTACCATTTACAGTGCTATTGTATGTACTTGCTGCTCCAACAGTTACTTTGATTTACAATGCACCTAAGGCAGAATTAGCTACACAAATCACTGCTTTCTCTATCTTCTTCCTCGGTGTACACCAAGTAACAACAGGTATCTTACAAGGCCTCAACAAACCGCGTATTCCTGTAATTAATATGGGTATTGCGTTAGTAATCAAAGTCATCCTGAACTGGACATTAACGGCCATCCCATGGCTTGGTATCGGCGGTGCCGCTTGGGCAACCGTTGCTGATATTGGCTTTGCAGCGTTACTCAACTTGATTTATATCAAAAAATACACAGGCTACTTCCTCGATATTTCCCTTCTATGGAAAAATGTGGTCAGTGCTGGTGTTATGGGTATACTCATCTTTATGAGTTACCACTACTTAACAGATATTTTACCAATGTGGGTTAACTTCATACTCACAGGTATCGAAGGTCTATTGCTCTACGTCATCATCATGGTTCTTCTAAAAGGACTTAATAAAAACGATGGCGCAAGCATGCCACTCATTGGTAGATTCTTTAGATAATAACTTAAAGAGGTTTAACACTTACGTGTTAAACCTCTTTTTTATGCCACTTACTTTACGCTATCTTTTTTTATAGTATTACTACTTATCATTATGTACTTTTTTATCTTTCACATTATCCCTAATAGTAGGACTTGTTTGTAATACGTCTAACATTTCAGGTGAAATGCCGATTCCCACAAAAGCCTTATCATTCCAAACTTTACTACGTTTAGCATCTACATATTGAATTACGTCTCTCAATTTATAGTTACTTACGTGAACATCATCAGGTTTGTATAAATAATACGTATAAACATACTGATTATCATACAAAACCATGCCAAATAGTGTTGCATTTTCCTTGTTAGCTTCAAAGTATAAAGCTGGAACACCATTGTTCCAAACTGTGGCATATTGTAATCGCTTATGACCTTTCAAGGCATATTTTTTAACAACAGTTCTTAAGTAACTATATAAAATATTTTGTTTTTCAACACTAGCACCTTCTATAAATGGTTGCTTACCAAATACAGCTTTAATACGTCCAGACATATAAACATCATATTCAGCTGGGCCTATAACCTCATGTTTCTTGAATTTACTATTTTTTAATACCCTAAATGTATAAGTTCCCAAATGAACAGGATCAGTATATGCTAACACATCACTAGCTGGCTTAATAGAAGGTAAGACAAAAAGTTAGCCAAAGGTCCCATTGTATCTGAGATAGAACGTTTAGTATCATCTTTAATATAATTTTTTATAATATCTTTATTAAGAGATTGACCAATATGATAAGAAATAGTAGGTGTTTTAGGTAATGTAAAGTTGATTGTCCCCACAACCAAATGACCATCAAAGCCTATTACATCCCATGTTGCTTTTTCAAGTCCAGGATACGTAAATACATCGCCATCTACAAATCGAACTGAGTCTTTTCGCTTTTTCTAATCTCTCATTCAAAGTATTCTGTAAAAGAGATTTATTTAAATCAGTATACTCTATATTTGTATCTTCCCATTTAGAACCTTTAGGCTGTTGTCTTGTTTCATATCTAAAATCAGATACGGCGTTAATAGTTCCTCCCACACTCTTAATAGAAGACTTAGACATATGTTTAGGATCAATAGACCAACCTACTATACTTTCTTTCGAGCCTGTAAATTTAATATCAGCCCCATTCTCTGTAATAATATATACACTCCTAGAATGATGTATTGCTCTAGTCAATTCTTGTACTACATAAATATCATCATCTAATTTTTCATTATCATAATTTGGCTCATGTTGTGCCCATTTTCTAACCTCAGACTCTTGGTAGTCATCAACCTTCTTAGCGAATTCTCCTTGAATACGATATTCTTGATACGCTTCTTTCCCAATATCTGGGCGAGCCCCAGGAATATTAACATCAATGGCCTGAGATACGCCTATAGTCCCTATAAACCCAATACAACTCAGCAATAACAAACGTCTTAGCATCATATCTCTCTCCTTAAACACATACATTTGTTTATAATTTTAACACTTAGTTTATATTTTATCAATTTCACTCGTATAGAAAATATAGGAAAAAAAGTCTGACTATATTGTCAGACCTTTTAGTTTATGCTGTTATACCTATCATAGTTAGGATTTCCATAATAATTGGTATAGCTACCACAAATAATATAGTACTAATCATGACAAGTCCTGTAGCAAATGGCAGATCAGCTTTGGATTCATTGGCTACGATTGGTAATACTGCAATAACGGGACCCGCCGATTGTACAACAAAGGTAATGATTGCTATTGGTTCTAGGACGATACCTGCTCCATATTGCAAGCCCAGAATGACACAGAACATGATAATCGGTGAAATTACAAAACGACCGATAATACCACCAATGGAATCTTTATTAATACTCATACTTTTTAGCCCCGCATCATGAAGTACGATACCAATATAAATCAAGGATAATGGGGTTACCATATCACCTAAGTAATTCAATGTAGTATGTAAAATTGGTGCTAAAGGAATTTCAAAGAATAAGAATATTAATGCTACAAAGAACCCTAACAATGGTGGAGGTAATAACTTCTTCAAATCAAATTTAAACTTCTTACGCTTTGTTTCTGTATCTACTGTGCTATTACTTATACCATCAGTTTTACTATTATCAAAACCTAATTCGGCATTAGGCAGTGGATCTAATTCTATAAGGAATACCCCTACCATCCATACTGAAATAGTGTTACCGATATAATATAACAAGAAATATGGTAGCGCATCTTGACCAAAGAGGGCGATTTGCACTGGCAATCCAATAAATAAGCAGTTATCATTAACCACCATATTTATGAAAATACCACGCCTACCTCGAGGTACTTTTAGCGCTTTCATCATGATAAAAGCAACGATATACGCAATTACATAGGTTAATGTAACGGCTAGCATCCCATATCGAAGGTCCCATAAATCCGATGTATGTAGATGATGCAATACAGATACAAATACACCGGCTGGTAACGCAACAGACATGATAAATCTAGATAGATTACCACTAAATATGGGATGAAACATCCCTCGCCCTTTTAATATATATCCTAGCGAGATCAGCAATACAATAGGTATGATGCTCTGTAAGGATGTAAGAAAAACCATAGTAAACCTCCCGTACAGTTTATTTGTTATCTATCATATCATGTTTTTAATAAAACATATATGAATATAATTTCCCTTCAGAGCCAATAAGAATTTTAGAAGATGTATCAAGGTTAACATATTTTAAGATGTATAAGTTTTATAATTAATTACAATAGTAGTATTATTTATTCACGAATATTTGATATACTAAAAATTATACTAGTTGTACAAATTTTTTTACACATATGAGGTGATATTATGACAAAAACCATTCATTGGTGTATCTGGCAATATCTTACGAGATAACGGCGGTGCCTACGTAGATTTATTACGTTCTTATGTAAACCATGATTATCCACGCTCTATCGAAGAGGCTGGTGGCATTCCAATTATCATTCCATTTACAAAAAATCTCGACGTAGCCCGTGAAACAGTGGCAAAACTTGACGCCTTATTATTATCTGGCGGCCATGATGTATCTCCACTTAATTACGGTGAGGAACCATTGCAAGGTCTAGGCGATGTATTCCCTGAACGAGATCAATTCGATTTTGCATTATTAAAAGCAGCGGAAGAAAAACAAATTCCTATCTTTTGTATTTGTCGAGGCATTCAAATTTTAAATGTATATCGTGGTGGTTCTCTATACCAAGATTTAAAGTATGACGAAAACTGTACGATAAAACATTCACAAAACCAAACACCTTCTCTTGGCACTCATACAGTAGATATTGAATTTGAATCAAAACTAGCCAGTGCAATTGGTCGCTCCACATGGATTACAAATTCTCACCATCATCAAACAGTAAAACATGTTGGTAAAGGTTTACAAGTAGTAGCAAGAGCTAAGGATGGTACTGTAGAAGGTTTAGAAGACTCCTCCTATCCTTGGTTAGTAGCTTGTCAATTCCATCCAGAAATGATGTCTGAAACAGATGAGAATGCAAAACGCTTATTTGCTGCCTTTGTAACAGCAGCCCGGGAAAATATAACTAAATAGTAGGAAGGTTTTAGTATGAAAGAAACAGGAAAATTTGGCTTCTGGAGTATTGTACTCCTAGGCATCAATGGTATTGTAGGGACAGGTATTTTCCTACTACCAAACAAAGCATATTCTATCATTGGTTCCGCTAGTTTAGGCGTCCTATTATTTGATGCCGTAATTGCAGGATGTATCGCCCTTTGCTTTGCTGAAGCGGCAAGCTTATTTACACGTAATGGCGGACCTTACCTATATGCAAAACATGCATTAGGTGACTTTTGGGCCTTGAAGTAGGCGTTTTAAAATGGATTGTAACCGTTATTGCTTGGGCGGCCATGGCCGTTGGCTTTGCTACCGCATTAGGTGCTGCAGTGCCGGCGTTAAGTGGTGATTTTGCAAAAGATGTTATTTCATTTATCTTGATTGTAGGTCTTACCATTGTAAATATCTTTGGTGTTAACGTATCAAAATTCGTTAACAACTTAATCACTATTTCTAAGTTAGTTCCTCTTGCCCTATTCATTGCAATTGGCATTTTCTTTATAAATGGAGCTAACTTTACGCCAGTCTTCCCGCAAGATACTTATGTAGATGGTTCATTTGCACAAGCCGCAGTTCTTCTATTCTTTGCCTATACAGGATTTGAAGTTATTGCCATTGCTGCAGAAGATATGAAAAATCCTAAAAAGAATTTACCACGTGCTATTATCATGTGTATGCTTCTCGTGTCCGTTCTATATATGGCAATACTCGCCGTATCTATCGGTGTACTCGGCTCTGACTTGGCTAATACAAAAGCACCAGTCCAAGATGCTTTTAACGTAATTGTAGGTCCTATCGGTATGTACGTTGTATTAGTAGGAACACTAATTTCTATGGGTGGTATCAACTTTGCGGAGGCTTACTATGCACCTCGTGTGGCTACCTCTATGGCTGAAGACGGTATGTTACCAAGTGCTCTAGCTAAACGTAATCGTTACAATGCACCATATGTTGCAGCTATCGTTACAGCCATTGCCAGTGTATTACTTGCATGGTCTGGTTCCTTTACTACACTAGCAGCCATCAGTGCAGTATCTCGTTTTACACAATACCTACCAACATGTTTAGCAGTTATTATCTTCCGTCGTAAATGGGCAGACAAAGCTCGATCTTATACAATCCCTGGTGGCTATTTAATCCCAGTTATTGCAATCGGCACATCCCTATGGATGCTCGCCCAAGCTCAAACTAACCAATTACTATGGGGTCTAGGCGGCTGTATTGTAATCTTGCCATTCTACTACTCCTATTGGAAAAAGAAAAAAGCGGGTCTCATTAAAGACCATGACGAAATGTAGAAAAGCTTTTAGTTCGCTTACATATATCTATTTTAGAGATACTACCAGTTAAAAATAATTTCAGGCATCCCATATATACTCTTTTTTGAGATACTACCAGTTAAAAATAATTATTTCTAATTAAATTTAAAACTACCAGTTAGTCATGTTGTTTTGTAAACCGATCTTCAATAACAGGAGGTCGATCTACTACAACGTGAAATTAACTGGTAGTTTTTTTACATTTCTAGACTAAATATAATACTTTTTAACTGGTAGTATCTCATTAATCATATATAGTTAGACTAAACATAATTCTTTTAACTGGTAGTATCTCGCTAACCATATATATTTAGACTAAGTATAGTACATTTTACTGATAGAATTAATTAAAATAAATCTTCTTCAGTAGTTGTTGTCTTGGTTAGTTCTTCTTCGATATAGCCAACTTCATCAGTAGCTTCGTCTTCGTCGCGTGTATCGATATAGATACTAATAAGCGCTAGTGCGCCTTCTTCATTGAGGGTTGCAATGGCACTCATAGGACCATAGGTTAAAATAAGGCCATCTTCTTCATCGCGAATAATATGAGGCACCGCATCAAAGTGTTGGTTCATGAGCTGATCAAAGTAATCCTCTACATCAAGGCCACTTTCAAGAGTAATCGATTCAGCATCCCCCTTTTGGAATACAACACGTGTGTCTTCATCTATATATTGGTAGAAATCGTCTACATCAATATTTACGGTTTCAAGCCACATGCTGAGGGCTGTAATCCAATCTTTCACAGTAGTTGGTGCAGAAATAAAAGCATACTCGCTTTCATCATCGCCAAAGCGAAGGTCATCATACTCAATACTATAATTTTCCTGACTAGATACAATGCGGTCTACGAGCCCCTCATCATTTACATCAACAAAAATCATGTACACATAGTTATCGCCGCTTTCATAAGAAACAGTCAAACCATGACGGCCCTCATGGAATAGCTCATCCTCCTCATACACATCGGTAATATGCATCACCTTGCACGTAACAGGCACATTATCTGACTTAATAGACTCAGTCATAGAGGATAAAAACTCAATACTTTCATTACGATTGCGGCCAATAATACCACGACCTGTGGACATATATTCACAATCCTCAGCCAAAATGTTTTCAATACCATGAATATCTGCGGATTCAAGAATAGATTTTATCAATAAAAGAGCTTGTATTTCAGTCATACTACGCCTCCTATACACTGTAATTAATACTGCTATTATTGTAACACAATTATAGTAACAAATATGGCTATTCTCTTGATTTTCTTGATTCTCTTGATTTTCTCCATATTTATCATATACTTATATAGTATATATCGATTTCGTATTGGAGGTCCCCATGAAATATACAACCATCGTTTTTGATTGCGACGGCACATTGCTCGATACGGCTACAGATTTAGCGAATGCTGTAAATCATGTACTACGTACACATAACTTCCCTGAAAAGTCTCTAGCAGAGGTAAAGGCAGCACTTGGTAATGCAGTAACGTACTTGATGCGTCAATGCTTGCCTAGTACAGTAGCAGATCATGAATTAGAACCATATATTGAGGAGTTCAAAACCTACTATGGAGAACATCTAAAAGATACTACAGCACCGTATCCTGGCATCTTAGATATGCTAGATGCATTGCGTGAAAAAGGCTATAAATTGGCTATCGTATCTAACAAAATCCAAGAAGGTGTAACACCTCTCAACAAAGAATACTTCGGCGATCGCTTACCTGTTGCTATTGGTGAAAGACCTGGCTTACAACGTAAACCAGCACCAGACATGGTACTCCAAGCCTTAAAAGAACTAGGCTCTACACCAGAAGAATCCATTTATGTAGGTGATTCTGAAGTTGACGTAGCTACTGCAGAAAACTCCGGCCTACTATGTATCGGTGTTACATGGGGCTTTAGAGAAGAATCTCTCCACCAAGAATTAGGCGTAACACACATTGCTCGTAAAGCAGAAGATATTCTAAGCATTGTGGAAAACTTAAATAAATAACATCCTAAATTATAATTATTAATCTATAACAAATTCATATAAAATAAACAATTTACATCTTAAAAACCGCTTAAAAATGGGAATTAAAAATATTAAATCTCTCATTTTTTTCGCGGTTTTTTTCTTTTATTTTCTCTAATTTATTTCAACTTTCACATTATATTTTTTTACGCATAGATACTATCCCCAATCTATTGCCTTAAAAAAATGTGATATATGTTACATTTATGAGGCAGTACTTTCACATGTACACGCCGTCAATTCAATAGTTAGTGTATTGAACTTAAGGCCTATAAATAGCTCCATTCTTAGCTAATCTTATAGAGATTGGCAGTAAGATTTCCATCAATTGAATCATTAGTATGATATAATATTAAATTATTAAGTTATGTATTTGAAAGGAAGAAAATATAATGCAACAATCATGGAAAAATTGCATTTTGCCTACATAGGTGTTATTGTAGGGTGCTGGACTCTCGAGTGGACAAGATCTTCTACAATATTTTTATAAGTTTTTGGCCAAATAGGTCTTATTGGTGTTCTATTACTAGGTCTATTAAATGCCGCATTTGGTAAAATCATGCTTTCTTTGGGGAGCTACTATCGTGCAGACAATCATGAAGAAGTTTTTACACAGATTTCCCATCCGATCATTACAAAAAAATCCTTGATTTTTGTTCTAATCGCTGGTAGTTTTTATTATGGGCTTCGTTATGATAGCCGGTGCAGGATCGAAACTTAGAACAACAATTTGGACTTCCTTTTTTTGGGTTGGCGGATTAATTTGCTCACTTTTAATCATAACCGTATCATTTATGGACTTTGATAAAATTACCAGTGTTCTAGGTGTTTTTACACCTATTATGATTGTAATGATATTCATCATTACAGGTTACTCTTTTATTGGTAAAAGTCATGATTGGACTACATTAGAGGCTATAGCCCACACAATCAAACCAGCCACAAGCAATGTATGGTTTTCTGTCATTAATTATTATTCTCTATGTGCTATGACAGCTGTTTCTATGGCCTTTATTTTAGGTGGTTCTGTTGTTCGAATTGGTATTGCAGAAAAAGGTGGCACTCGTGGCGGCCTATTAGTCGGATTAGTTGTTTTTATAGCTGCTATCTCTATTTTTGCCAATCTAGATACAGTAAAAGATGCAGATTTGCCGATTCTTGCTATTGCCAATCAAATTCATCCTTGGCTAGCATATATATATGCAATCACAGTCTTTTTCACTTATTTTTTTAATACAGCATTCTCTTTTTTTATTCTATTGCTAGACGTTTTGCCAACGGCAGTACAAAAAGAATGAGAATTGTTATTATTTCTGTAGTAATCATAGGATATATATGTAGTTTCTTTGGTTTTTAAAGATTTGATTAGTATCCTCTACCCAATTCTCGGTTATATGGGACTATTACTCCTAATTATTCTTATTTATGGCTGGCTCCGTGATCGTAAAGATATCATTATGGAAAAAAACTCTTCCGAAGAAAGATGCTCCATTTATCATTAAAAAAACATAGTCCTCACAAAAAAATCTTTCAGAAAAAAAGAACGTGAACTATTCCATACATTAGGTGATATTAGTCAAGCAGATACAAAAATCTCTTAAAGAAGATATTCATAATGAAGCAAAAGAAATACTTTCAAATACGGAAACAGTTCAAGAGCTAAAAGACTATGTAGAAGAGCATCTCTCAATAGACGAAGAAGTTATACATCAAAATATCAATATCCTACAAGAACAACAGGAAGAATCAAAAATCAACTGAATCTTCTAAAGATAGACCTATCAAAAAGTCCAATATAAATAACAATGAAGTAAAATGAATAACGAGGAAATAATGACAGGTGTGGAATTAGAAATTATACTAAAAAGCTGGAAAAAAATATTACTTAGCAGTGGCGCCGAAATCAGTCGTACAGAGGATACTATGAATTACATAGCACGAGCTATGAATTTTAAAGATTTAGAAGCCTACGTATCAAATAGAGGCATTTTTGCAACTGCTAAGAAAGCTGATGGAACTGAAATTACTCGTATTTATAACGTTCCTGAAGTCGATATTAACCTCAGTAAAATTGAATCTGTTAATGCTCTCTCCCGACGTATCACACAAAAAAATATTACTATTGAGGAGATTGAAAGTGAACTTAATCAAATTGATACCATGTCAGACTATTCTTTTTTTTGGAGATTAGCAGCTTATACGTTAGGAGCTTCGGGCTTTAGCTATGCAATTGGTAGTTCTATAACAGACTCTATAATTGCAGGTATTATAGGCTTAATATTAGGCGTCTATATGTGTACCATCAAACGCATACTTAGCTCTGATGTATTGATTACCATTTTAGGTAGTATTCTAATAGCCTTATTGGGTAATCTCTTTATCCACTTTGAATTAGGCTCCAACCTATCAGTTATATTACTAGGAGCCATGATTGACATTGTTCCCGGAGTTCCTTTCGTCAATGCTATTAGAGAGTATAGCCAGAATAACTATAATACAGGAATAACCCTTATGATGGGCGCGTTACTTACCTGTATTTCAATGGCTGTAGGGGTCGCAGTAGTACAATCACTACTCTTCAACACACAAATGATTCCTCTTTATACCTCTAATTTAGATACTAATTCCTTAACCTCTATGTTTATGCGTAGTATAATGGCTGGTATTGGTACTACAGCATTTGCAATCTTATTCCGTGTAGCTAAACAACATTTTATCGATTGTACAATATTAGGATTCATCTCATGGTTCTTGTTCTTAACATTATCTTCACTACAGTCTAATGTTATGCTCTCCATATTCATCAGTGGTTTTATCATCGCCATAGCATCAAGAATATTGGCTGTTAAACGGAAATGCCCTGCTATAGTTTTCCTAATGACTAGCTTATTCCCTTTACTACCAGGGCTCAGCTTTTATCGATCCATTTATTATATGCTAATGGGACAAGAAACTATTGCCATTAGCTTCGCAAAAGAATCCTTTTTGATAGCTTTTACAATTGCTATATCTATCGTAATTGTAAAACATATAAAACCACCACGAATCAAAAAACACACTTATAAGTAATATAACCCTATAACAAATTCATATAAATTACTTGCACAACAAAAGAGGTTCCTATAAGTCACTACTGTGAACATTAGGAACCTCTTTTATTTATAACTATATTGTGCTAATTAGATATCACTTATTTATAACTGAACTGCGCATCCATAATCATTTGGCGCAACTGTTCAATGCGAACACCATTTGGTAGCTTGTCTCTATAAAACTGCAACTTATAATAGTAACGAGTTTCCTCATAATCAGTAACTAATACCATATCAGTCCTATTATGTAACGGCCAGCCATACATAAATTCGGCTAGTAAACTACGCACACCATCATTGTTAACCTCTATTACATCATGCTTAACAGGCAATATCATCTTAACTGTAGGTTCAGGAACCGTCCTATCTTTAACAATCTCATTAACCTCAGCATCTAACGTGGAACTCGTACTATCGATAGATCTAGCCTTTACATGCATAAATACCCCATCAGAGGTTCTAAACGCCCTACCATCAATGTCCTTCGTTTCACCCTGTGTTTCGATAGCATTCTTTAATACTCGGAATTGATACGGTCCATAAAACTTTGTATCTGTAATAGCATCTAATGCCGTATCATATTGACCATTATGTACATTCGTAACATGCATAAGAGGTTTAATATCGCTAGCTTGTGAAAGCATTGGTACGGCTAAACACAAACCTAAGCTTATTAATGTAATACAACGTTTCATATGAGTCTCCCTCTCCCTAAAAACTATTATCTTATATGTATTGTAACATAATTAATCTATTCCATTATAATAGTTACAAAACGAAAGAGGTTCCTATTGGTCACCTAGGTGACTATTAGGAACCTCTCATCTATTTACTTTTATTATGGACAGCACTATATTGAACTTGAGGCCTCTAAATGGGTCCAGTCTTTGCTAATCTTCTAGAGATTGGCGGTGATCAATATGAGTACATTCAAAGTGTTATCGTTGATGATTTCCTTTGGCATACTTGTGGCGACCATTATCATGGCAGCAAAGTGATTGACCTCTAGCTAAAAGCTAGCTTTCTAATTGGGGCATGAAAAAAGGCCCGACGTTGAGAGCCAGACCGTTTCTTCAATTTCATTTTCGAGAAGCGAGAGCTGGCGACCAAACCATTTATGCCTCACTTTGATATAAATTATATCATATCTAAATAAGGAAAGGAATCGAAGAATTCCTTTCCTTATTTTCAATTATAAATGTTTATGGCGCATACGATAGTGACTTATATCATCGACAAAATTTCCTCTTAATTGCTATATTGTAAATATATTCCTACTGGGCTGACGGATTTGTAGAATTGACTACAGCACAGTAGCACACATCGTGTGATAGCCGACCGTCTGGGCAAGCTTTTGTTCAGGCGGTCTTTTTTATTTTCTTATAGCAAATAATACTGTACAAAGTTTTAATCATCTCACCTATATGAAAGGAGTTTTATTATGAGAAATCGTTGGCTTATTGCACTAGCTGCCATTGGTCTGCATATATCCATCGGTAGTGTGTACGCATGGAGCGTGCTCACACGACCTATTATGGCAGATATGGGATTTACTATGTCTCAAACAACATGGACCTTCTCCCTAGCTATCCTGATGCTTGGATTATCTGCAGGCTTTTTAGGATCTTTTGCAGAAAAAATAGGTCCCAAGAAAAGCGGACTTCTTTCAATGTTATTCTGGGTGGCAGGCCTATTAGGTACGGCCTATGCACTTAGCATACATAATCTCACCTTACTCTATCTATTCTATGGTATCATCGGTGGTATCGGATTAGGTATTGGTTATATAACACCAGTTTCTACACTAGTAAAATACTTTCCAAATCGCCCAGGATTTGCTACGGGATTAGCCATTATGGGTTTGGATTTGCTTCACTCATTGCAGGCCCGCTTATGCAATTCCTCGTAGCTCAAGTTGGATTAGTAAATAACTTCATTATCCTCGGTGTAATCTATCTAGTGGTTATGGGCGCCTCTTCTCTCTATTTGAAAGCACCTCAACCAAAACAACCACCTCGAACTACGAAAGATAAATCCACTATGTACGTTCATAACCATGGCATGCTAGCCAATGATGCTATGAAAACTTGGCAATTTGGTGCCCTTTGGTGGATTTTCTTTATTAATATTACCTGTGGTATAGGTCTTCTATCCTTAGCGTCCCCTATGGCACAAGAAACCATTGGTATGACACCTGCAGCAGCTGCATCACTAGTTGGTATCATCGGTATCTTCAATGGTGGAGGTCGCATTGTGTGGTCTACTATCTCCGACTACTTTGGCCGTGCACAAACTTACATACTATTCTTTATTATACAAATCATCGCATTCTACGTACTTGCCGAAACCAATAATGCTCTAACATTCCAAGTTTTAATTCTTCTCATTATCACCTGCTATGGCGGCGGATTCGCCTGTATGCCAGCATATCTTGCAGACCTCTATGGCATACGCCAACTCTCCACTATTCATGGCCGCATTCTAACCGCTTGGGGATTAGCTGGTATAGTTGGCCCTATGCTCGTGTCATACTTTCACGAAGCAGGATATGGATATACTACAGCCTTAGTATGCTTTGCTCTTCTATTTGTATTAAATACAATTATTGCTATAATCTTAAAAATATACGGCAAACGAGGTCTGCATAAAAGATACTGTTAAATCCCCTGATCTAATTACAAATCGAAAGAGGTTCCTATTGGTCACCTAGGTGACTATTAGGAACCTCTAATCTATTTACTTTTATTATTCACAACATTATATTGAACTTGAGGCCTCTAAATGGGTCCAGCCTTTGCTAATCAACTCGAGGATTGGCGGTGATCAATATGAGTACATTCAAAGTGTTATCGTTGATGATTTCCTTTGGCATACTTGTAGCGACCATTATCATGGCAGCAAAGTGATTGACCTCTAGCTGAAAGCTAGCTTTCTAATTGGGGCATGAAAAAAGGCCCGACATAGAAGTCAGACCGTTTCTTCAACATTAAATTCTAGAAGCGAAGTCTGGCGTCGAAACCATTTATGCCTCACTTTGATATAAATTATATCATATCTAAACAGGGAAAGGAATCGTATGATTTCTTTCCCTGTTATCATTGTATGCCTAATAGGCATATATGTCTATTAAGCTCTTCTATTTTATTATAAATAATCCACTTCACCCTTATAAGTATTTCCTAAATTTGCAATCTTAGCATCAGAAATAATGGTATGAAGTAAACCAATATTATAATCACTTGTAGTACGATTATAATGAATCGTATGGATATAAAGATTATGAGCATCTTGAGTACTAAAACGTAATTCACCAGTGCTATCTTCATACTCAACCACTGTGAGCACACCAGGAGCCCCATCATTCCATATATACTTATGGCTGCCATGATGCATATTGGGCTGCAGTCTTAACTGTACTTGTGTAATCCTAAGAATATCCGCCAGATTGGCCCAAATCGGACCTTTATGTTCGTATGGATGCACGCTAATGGTCTGTGTAATACCACCTGGTGTTTATACACCTTTATATTATCCGAACCAGTGCTCTCCTCTACCGCATTATTCAAAACTCTATACGAATAGTCATTATAACTTTCAAAATGACTAGACTCATTTAAACGAGCTAAAGGAAAAATGGTTGGCACAATATAATTGGCTATAATATCCTCAATGCCTCGCTTATCAATTCCCCGTTCACCGTCTTCTCTAACCAATAAAGTAATAACATATTGTGTATTAGGTTCGTTTGGCAAAGCAAAAGAAATGTCATTGGCCAAAAAAATAGGTGCCTCCTTTGTTTTCATGGTACTCCAACGGCCATTTACAATATTGTCTCTTTTGAAAGTACTACCATCAATACTGGATACATCATATTGATATTGCTGCAAATTTGTCCATTTTTCTTGCAATGCAGAGCGTACATCATTTTGCTTCAATGCGTTATAAGGCTTACCTAAATACTGTGCACTTTCTTCATAGGGACGAGATTCCATAGATAAACTTGTATAAATAAAAGGATGCTTAAATTTATAAAGAAAGGCATAATTGCTTGCCTTACCAGGAATAGAAACCTTATGCATTCCACCTCTGAAAGCAGAAAATGGCAACGTATAAGACAGCCCGCCTTCTACAGTATGCATATGTACCTCTGTTACAGTATTATATTGGGCTCTAGATATAGAATAATTTAAATTTCTACGTTGATCAGCAGTCATTTCATCAAGACGAAAGAGTATCTCAGCTTCTTCACGATCACCACCAGCATTTATAGCCTTGTAGATTCTTTCATTAAGAATCTTATCCATTAAATCATTCTTATACATTTCATTGCCCACAACTTTCGGGTTATAGCCTGGTAAATCTTGGGCATTACCACCCCCACTTAAACACAGGACGGCAATTAAACTTCCCAATAACAAAGATTTTCTAAACATAATTTCTCCTCAATAAGCACTAACTATATTTTGTATATTGTAACATACTCATATCAATACAAATGATAGTAAAAAGGTTCCCATCACCACGAAAGTAATATTGGGAACCTCATTTCTATTCTATTTATTCAATGTTTCAGGAACTTTTCCGTTAAACTACACTGGTTTATTAATATATTCATTCAGATTTTTTTAAAAAGCTAAGTATTCAATCATATTTCGTAATTGAATATTTATACATGGACTTTTTCCATCTATTTTTAATAAATGGATAGCACTAAATTAGCATCAATATATAACACTTTAGAAATTTAATCCCAATTTATCATAATACTACTTACAATTAAATTTGCATTATTATTAGTTTAAATAAAATTTTAATCTTATATTTTTTTGTTATTACTGAATTAAATAGAGAATCTTGAACATAATTAGAGTTATCAGAAAATGACATAACATCGCCAAGTTCTAATACATGACTCGTCCCTAACACTCCACGTTTTTGAGCTCTTGACCGCTTATCTATTTCTTCGGGTGTCATTTGTGATGCAATTGAAAATAAAACCTTTTCAAGACGATTATTAATCTTGATATTACGTTCCATTTTACGCCTCAATATACCAAAACAACCGACTGGAGATATATATATATCTTCCGGAGCATCATCAGAAATAATTTCTGGTAAATATTTATATTCACATTCCCCCTTTTTAGTACCACAATTTATAAAGTAACTATTATCTAACTCTATATATTCATTTGTAAACGGGAAAAAACTATAATCATTATTTAAAGACATATCATAATTGCTAATATCAATATTATTAAGAATAGATTCTTTTTTCGATTTTAACTCTTTAACAAGACGAGTCCCAATCCATTCTATAACAGGAACAGCCCAAGAATTTCCCAGCCCTTGATATCTATTTGTTTTACGTGCACAATTTATATCTGTATAACCATCAGGAAACCCCATTAATCGCTCACACTCTAACGGTGAAAGTCTTCTGATTCGCTCGTTTTGAACAACAAATAGAGACCCATTATAAGCTGCCGCATTTCCATTCCATTTTGTACCATATGCGGAATATAGGCAATCCGTATACTCTCTGAAAACCTCAAAAGTAGATCCATTTTTATTAAATCTTAATTCTGGGGATTTTTCTATTGTATCTTTGATAGATTTCTGAAGCTCAAACAAAATATTTTCTGGATTAATACTTTTGTCAGTAGCAATAACATATAATCTTTTTCGTTGTTGTGCCAACCCATAAAAACGTGCATCTATAATACGCCAAGCAACATTCCTTTTTCTCCCTCTAAGGACCCCTGCAGATGGCCATTTATTCTGTTTAACACACAAAATATCATCAAGTCCAGCCAAGTATGCTATAAAACTACCAAAAGCGTTAGTTTTATCTCTTAGTACTCCCTCGACATTTTCCCATAATACCGCCGCTCTAGGTAACCCCTGTCTAGTTCTTAACTCATCGTTTTTATTTACAATATCAACAAATTTTAATGTCAAATTTCCCCGTTCATCATCCAATCCATTTCTTAATCCTGCTAAAGAAAAAGCTTGACATGGAGTTCCCCCACAAATAATATCAGGTAAAGCAATATCATGAGCCTCTAATAACTGAGGAATATTATTCATATCTCCAACATTACAAATTTCAGGATATTTTTCAGCCAGTAAAGCAGAGGGAAATTTTGCTATTTCAGAAAACCATTCAAATTTAAAATTAAGATTCTTCCATGCAACTGATGCAGCTTCTATACCAGAGCAAATACTACCAACACTAAATTTTTTATTCACTTATTTCTCCTTTAATTCAGCTGCTTGTTTAATAACATTAACGAGTTCAGCTCTCCATCGCTCTATATCATACCAAGCACACCCAACACAACCAGACTCAGCAGCTTTCCCTTTTATCGGAATACTAGAGTCCCAATTTTCATCGCCTTTATAAAAAAATGGTATCCCGTATATAACTCCACGTTTTCCCGTTTGAAAACAAGATCGGCACACTTCTCGTTTTTGTTGATTTCTTTGATTACTTATTAATTGAAACTTATCCTTAATTTCTTGTTCACTCATATTATCTGGATTATCACTTTTTGTATTCTCATCCCATCGTATCTCTGAAAATTTATGATCAGGCAAAGAATGTGCTGATGATTTAGCTTCAAAAGCATCAAAGTGATTAAGCGTTTTGATTATTCGATTTCTTAATTTAGGACTCCATGTTTCGTACCCATTTCCACTACTTATAAATCGACTAACAGGAAGTAACATTAAATGAGTCTTATTAGATTGACACTTTTCACAATATCGTTTTATATCTGTAGCTATTGTATAACCAAACTCCTTTAAATCTTGAATTCTTCTCGCCCAATTAGGATTTTGAGGAAGTTCACAAGCTTGACATTTCCATTGTCCATCCGATAAAGCACAGAAAAATTCTCTAGTAACTCCAGCATTCTTCTTCTCTTCATCCCACCATTTCTTTTCTTGCTCCAACCAGTTAGAATAATTCTCTGGTTTTAATTCCTCATAAAGTTTATTTAAGTACATTAATAACTTTTCATGTTCATTAGGTTGAATAGAAATACCTGTTCTACGATATTCAACAGGCACCCAGCGTTCCTGAGTCACCCCATTATAATTAAAATTAACCATTAAATATTCTTCAGAAGCTTTACTATGAATTTTACGCTCATTAGAAATAATTTTAAATTTTTCATCTACCATACTATCACCCCTTATTTGACTAATCTAGTTCCATTTTTTTAATTTTACTACAAATATCTATGTTTAGAAACCCACTATACCACTGATTTTTTTATGAGTATAATTTCCTGTATAATATATAGTGTATATTCTAAATAGTTAAAATTAAAGGTAATTCCATGCTAATCTACGCTTCTACAAAACAATCTTTTATCCAAGATTTCGAACAGGGTGTCTTGGTAAAAAAACTACATCAAACATTAACAGAAAAATATCGCCGTGTTGGTGATTCTGAAATTCATTCATGGCAAACTTCTTTATCTTATATGGCTAATGTTATGCGTGATCTTGCTATACCAGACTTAGCTGGTGTTGCCATCGAATATATTGTTCCAAATACTCAAAAACGAGTAGACTTTATTATTACAGGATTAGATCAACAAGATAAAGAACATGTAGTTATTGTTGAGCTTAAACAATGGAGCGAAGCTTTCAAGGTAACAGATAAAGATAATATTGTATCAACCTACCTTGGCGGTGGAATCCGTGAAGTAACCCACCCTTCTTATCAAGCTTGGTCCTATTGTAGTCTTATTGAAAACTTCAATGAGGATGTGCAAAATCGACCTATTAAGTTACATCCATGTGCTTTTTTACATAATTTTGACGAAAGCATCTCCCCTGAGCTCCGTGATCCTATCTATAATGATATCTTAAATATCTCTCCGATGTTCACACTAGGCCAAATGGATAGCTTACGTAACTTTATCAAAACCTATATTCCAAAGCCTGATACTACAAATATCATGGAGTCCATTGAACATGGTAAGTTGAGACCATCAAAATCACTTCAAGATTCTATTTTAAATATGCTAAAAGGCAATAAGGAGTTTGTACTTATTGATGATCAAAAGGTTGAGTTTGAACAAATAAAAAAAGCAGCGCTTGATGCTATTAAAAATAATCAAAAAACGGTGTATATAGTTCGTGGTGGTCCTGGTACTGGTAAAAGTGTAGTAGCGATCAACTTATTAGCAGAGTGTATTCATAATGGTTATATGGCACAGTATATTACTTCAAATGCTGCTCCACGAAATGTATATAGCACCATGCTACAAAAAGGATTTAAGAAAACAGATATTAAAGCATTATTCCAAAGTAGTGGCACCTTCCATACACGGAAAAAGAACGAACTTCAAATTGCAATTGTAGACGAAGCTCATCGATTACGTAAAAAATCTGGTATGTTCCAAAATCAAGGTGAAGATCAAATCAAGGAAATCATTAATGCCTCTATTTTTAGTGTATTCTTTATAGATAGAAACCAACGTGTTACCTTTAATGATGCTGGAACAATTGATAAAATCCGAAACTTTGCACAAGAGCAAAATTCACTAATATATGAAGGTGTACTAGAATCTCAATTCCGTTGTAATGGCTCAGATGGCTATTTAGCATGGCTTGATAATGTGCTACAAATTGCAGAAACAGCTAACTACGATGGATTTGAAGGTGATTATGATTTTAAAATCTTTGATAACCCTCATGAAATGTATGATGCTATAAAAGCAAAAAATATAATAAACAATAAATCTCGAGTTCTAGCAGGTTATTGTTGGGACTGGCCTAAAGAAGGTCGCATGACATCTCTCGTAAAAGATATCCAAATACCAGAACATAAGTTTGGAATCAGTTGGAATCTAGGTAACTCTGATACATATGCTATTGATCCTGACTCTATCAATGAAGCTGGATGCATTCATACAACCCAAGGACTTGAGTTTGAGTATGTAGGTGTAATTATCGGCGACGATTTACGTTATGAAAATGGCAAACTCATCGTAGATATTAATAAACGTGCTAAAACAGATCAGTCTATCAAAGGTATCAAAAAACTTTTAAAGGAAAATCCTGAAGAAGCACAACATATTGCTAATGAGATCGTGAAAAATACCTACCGAACTTTAATGACACGAGGCCAAAAGGGCTGTTATATTTACTGTACCAATAAAGAGCTATCTAACTATTTTAAACTAGCATATAACCATCAATTGAGCTATACTTACAACGAACCTCAAGTTGTTCTATCAGAACAACCACTAGCGGCCGACAAAACAAATTCGAATATAGATAAACTTAATCTTAAGTTAGATAAATAACAATACAGAGCCAGTAGCGCTATTTCTATAGCACTACTGGCTCTCTTATATTTAAATCAAATTTAATCTACATACATTAACTATTTACTTCTTCCCCACCAACTGATAGCTCATATCCACTAGCATTTTAAGTTTCTCTATATCTTCATATCTTTCAATATCCACCGAGATCCAGTGTTGTTTATTCATATGATACGCAGGGTAGATTCCACTTTCACGAATTAGGGTAGGAATTAAATCAGGTTCGCATTTTAGATTGACTATATCCATAGGTTCATTTGTATCTAAACCTACTTTATGCCCTGTAATAGTAAAGATACCAGTAAACCATTTTTGATTATCTCTACGTCGGATGACTACATAGTCAGGATATTTTTCCCATGGATAATCGATATCACAGATATATTCTTGTTGTAAATAGTTAATAAAATTATTACGATTCATGATTTTCTAGCTTATTTAACAGTTGACCTTTCATACATTCCCTTTGGTATAGCACTCATACCTGCCATTCGTTTGGAATATTGTTCTTTATCATTTGAATTTTCAGCATATTGAACAACATCCCTTAATTCTTTTGATGGAATTTTAATATCTAAGTCTGTCATTATAAAGTGAGTATATAAATATTTATCATCATATAGCGATTGAATATACATTTTCGATGTAGATCGTTCTACTTCCATATAAATAGCTGGAGTAGCATCATTCCATACAGTAGCATATTGGATTGGTTTATATCCAGAATAAGGCTTATACTTCGTAAAGAACTCTATTACTTCAGCAAATAATTTATGTTTATTCGCTATCTCTGTTGGAGTTAATTCTCTTACCATGACGCCCTCACGATACCCTTTACCATCATAACTATAAATAGCATCAGCCTCAGTACCACTATACGTTAAATTACTCGATTTAAGTGTTTGGAATGTAAATCCCTTTATAGTAAAAGGTTTAGTTCTTGAAAGTACTTGTTTTGCTGGTTCAATTGAAGGTAATACATAATTAACTAATGGTGACATTAGCTCTTTATATACATATTCTTGATTATGTTTCTTTAGCAATTCTAGTTCTCTAGACTTACTTAAATCATAAGTAACTTGGTAAGATAATGAAGGATCAGCTTTCATTCTAAAGCTTAGGACTCCTTCTAAAGTTCCCTTTTGATTTTGTCTAACTTCCCATGAACCATTTTTAATGGTCGGATATGAGAATGTATTGGCCTTAGAGTTTCCTTCTTTTTCCTTGTGAATCGAGTATTTTAAATTACCTTCATTAAAGATAAAATTGCCCCGTTTTACTTCTGTAGTCATAGGATCCCCTTTAATAGTTACTCCGAATCGACTACCTGAAGGAATTGTAAACTTTATATTTGCTCCATCATTCTTTAAAATAAACACAGAAGATGAAAAGCCTGCAGAGTGATTTAATTCCTCTGCAAAGTAAACTAATTCACCTATAGACCAGTTTTTAGGCTTATTATCAGCATATTGTTTTCTTATCATAGTATTTACGTCAGACTCCATTTGCTTAGCTGTAGCATCCGACTTACGATAGTTTTGATATGCATCCTTTGAAATTGTAGGATCTGCACCTGGTATATTAATATCAATTGCTTGGCTACCTAATGTCACAAAACTAAAACATAGTGCAGCCATTAACGCACGTTTCATCATAAACTCTCATCCTTTCACATAATGTCTCCCCAATATTATATATATAGAATATCATATTTTATTTGACTCATAGTAGTATAATATAAATATAGGAACAAGGAGGTAATTACTATGAAATTTACAAAACGTATACTCATCATGACTGCTTTAGCCGTAACCGCTGTTGTATCTACTGGATTTGCTTACGATTATGTATGCAATAACTCTCAGTACAATTGCAACACTAACACACAATACAACTCCGATAACAATACGAACAATACTAACTATGCAACATCCAACAATGACAACCAAAATTATTGCGGTCCAAACTCTAATTTTAGAGGATGCGGCGGATATAGAAGATAATTTGGTAAGTATACTAAAAGCCTATAGTACTAAAATGTACTATAGGCTTTTGTCGTATATTACAAGAATACTATTTAATTTATCAAAATACAGTTAGGATCAATATGGCAACATACTTTTTATCAGGAGTTCATTCTGTTAAAGTATTCAAT
>BNJU01001217.1_pt1 | contig 93370 bp, 161 predicted proteins | sample 8539281 | NCBI WGS metagenome assembly BNJU01 (sample SAMD00202456, study PRJDB9452) | human saliva metagenome | isolation source: human saliva | place: Japan
CTATCTGACGAAGACTATCGCGGAATAGCCCCGCGGCTTACCCCGCAAGCTTAAGGCATTCATATTCCCCAAGTCGTTACTCAAGTATGGAAGAAGATAGCAAGACATTGAGGCAAGAGGGAAGTTAAGGACCTTTTTAGATCTGGTCGAAAAAGTACCGTAAGGAGCGAGAGCAAAAGCTAGGGTGAGCTTCCCTTTCGTTACAATGTTTTGGAAGAGTGTGAGTCAATGAGAATGCTCATACGCGCCTTTTGATGCGCTTGCTGGAATACAAACGAGCCGACAACATTTCTTCGATTACCTTGGTAAAAGCTTCGCTTCTCTAGAGATGCCTAATCCAAGATTACAGCGGAGAAACATCGTATCTGATGGACTTATACAAGAAGAGGAAAGTACGCAATCATCATTGAAAACAAAGTCTGTGGAGCGGTAGAGCAAGGACGTCAGCTTGAGAAGTATATAGATAAGTGCAAGAAAGACCTCGGGGATGACCTCAAGAAGGTTTATATCTTATATCTGGTCAATAGCCAGGGCAGGCACCTTCAGAGCAAACGTGGGGTGAGTATGGGCACAGAGAGCTTTGGAGATGAGGTATAAGCTACTTTTCTTACGCTGAGGATATTATAGCATGGATAGAAAAGCTGCAGAAGAATTTTGAAGGAAAGACAGATGACGAAAGTAAGTCTCTCAAGCAGGGATTGCTCAATATTTGGACTACCTGAGACTGATGTTTAAGATTGATGAATATAGTAATAAGAAGAAGGAACTGACTATATGTAGAGGAAGAACTAGGACTAAAAAGCAAAGCTTTAGTGGGAAGCTTTGACTTTTTGGAGCAACAGCAGGGGGCTATAGAAGATCTAAGCTTACGCTCCGGAGTTTGAACGTCTGCGTAAATACTATCAAATCAAAGCTTTGGGGAGAGAATTTTTGATGTTCGCAACGAGTCAGAACAAGGCTATTCCAAGGACGTATTTATTGATGATACTACGATGGGAATCTCTATCCTAGGGTTGGATATACTATCAGAATTGAGGAAAATTTTGTTGCTTTGGTTGAGTATGATATCAGAAACTACTCGTGGGAAGTCTGTAGCTGTGGGGCTTCGTTGTCCTTCTGAGGTTTGACGTAGAGCAAATTAAATGCTTGCAAGAGTGTATTTAATGAAAAGCTGGAAAAGGTACTATGTAGTAAGAGACTTCTGGAGCCTGGTATCGCTGGTGTGAAGTGAAGCCCGACAAGGCAATGGAAAAGTTTAATGAGTTAGGTGGCAGCCTTGGAGGAGCTCGGAGTGACGCTCTGTGGCAGCGGGAAAAACAGAGAAATAGTAAGCCGTATATAGGGCGGAAATTTCCGTATATGCAGAAAAATTATTTTCGCATATACGAAATTCTCTATCATATACGAAAAATTATCTGCGTATATACGGAAATATTCATACCTTCGTTGCTGGATAAACACCCTGTCTAAACCAGGGCGAAAAGCATTCTTTAACCACTAATTATTACCATCATGATTAAGATTAAAGCCGTCGAAAGAAAGGCTGGCTTCGGCAAGACCAGCAAGACGCTTTGGTACCCCGCCATCCACCTGCGGTCAGATGCTGACCTTCGAGGAGTTCATCGAGCTCGTTGCGGATGAGACGACCGTCTCCTCGGCCGACATTAAGGCGGTCTTTGACCGCGCTGCGAAGGTGCTCATCCGCTCTCTTGCAAGACGCTAAGAGCGTCGATTGCGGTGACCTCGGACCTTCCGTCCCAGCATCACCGCCAAGACGGGTTCAGTGTCGCCTCAGCCGATAAGGTCGGGGTCGAACTCGTGGACAAGGCCAAGGTCATCTACACGCCCCGCGTCAAGGTGAAGACCGCTCTCAGGGCGTTCGCCTCGAGCGTGCCGAGCGGTGCTGGATGTGCCTACGCCACCGCCACCAAGAAGAAGGGTACGAAGCCCAAGGGGAAGGCGGCGCTGCCCCACTCCAGGAGCTGGTGAAGGCCACGTAGGATCTAAGTCCCTGCGCCAACACGCAGAATAGTATCTCCCGACCGCATCCTCATCAGAGGAGTGCGGTCGGGGCTTCACTGAAGTGATGTAGGGTCGGTGCCTTCACCCCTTAGCGTACGGCGACGGCGGCGACGAAGATGTGGACTTCGCTGACGCCACATTGCTCAAGAGATCGGTGAGCAGCAAGGAGCGTGGAGCCCGTCGTCACCAGATCATCGACGAGTAGAGACGCTGCCCCGTAGCTTCTGAAGGCGCTCCGTCTTGTCGGTGAGATAGAAGGCCGCTTGAGCATTCTCACGGCGTGCGTCTCGGTCTAGCGCCGTCTGAGTGACTGCCCGATGGCGAAGGAGGTAGCCTTCCGAGCAGGGACGCCGTAGTGCCGTGCGAGGGCTTCGCCGAGGAGGGCGGCCTGATTGAGCCCCGGGCCTCGAGGCGCTGCCTCGATCGGGACGGGAAGGATGAGGTCGATGTCGCCTGGCTGTACAAGTTGCCGCTTCGGTGATGGCAGTGCGCACGACAGTTTCAGCGACCTCACCATAGCCTCGGTACTGAGGGCGATGATGAGGTCGTAGGTGGGATTGGCGTGCTGGTAGATGAAGGGGCGGAGAGGCTTCGGATCAGGGGTGAGCCAAGAAGGCGCTCGTCGGCATGCACGAGGCAGGGGTATGGCGGGGAGCTTCGTGGCGCACTCCATGCAGACGCAGTGCTCCTGCTCCCGAGACGCACCCGACAGATGGCGCAGGTGCGGGGAAGATGAGGTCGTGAGGAAAGCTCCGATGCGCTTTAGTCGTCGCCCAGCTCATCGGAGAGGTCGGAGAGGAGTTTGCTGATCGTCTCGCGCACATCCTCATAGGGATAGCCCCGATAGAGGGCGAAGCGTGTGAGGCGGTCATAGATCTTGCGTGGCTCAAGCCCAGCAGGAGGGAGCGGTACTTGCGCTCGAGGAGGGCGGTGAGTTGGTCTTCGCCTCGCATCTCTTCCTCCTCAAGCTCCTCGATAGCGACGTCAATGAGGGCGTGAGGGGATGGGATGACGACGGAGCTCGGCCTGCAGGCGAAGCGGCCCCCAGCCGTTGAAGCGGTACTTGTCTCGCACGAAGGCTCGGGCAAAGCGCTCCTCGTTCAGGTAGCCCCTCTTGCTCTAAGCGCTTGATGAGGGCGTCACACACCTCGTCGGAGAGGTCCCAGCCCCGACACTTCTTGCGTACCTCTTGGGCGGAATGCTCAGCGTAGGCGCAGTAGGAGGCGAGGCGTGAGAAGGCTTCTGGGGAGTAAGCTCCTTTTTCTTCTTCTGGATCATTCGGCGGGGCAATAGGTGAGGTGAAGGAAGCGAACCTTCCACTCAGGTCATGGATGAGCTTGGTCTGCGTGCTGCCTCCCGATACGCTCGAGCATCGCTTCCTCTGTCGCCGTAGCGTAGAGCGGATTCAGCTCGACCCACAGATTCCCTCCCGAGCGGAGATAGCCTTGAGCCACTAGCTCTGCCAAGGCGATATAGTAGGCGATGGGGGAGGCTTCGAGGCGAAAGAGGGCTAGGCACGGCTCGTGAAGCAGGACCTGAGGCGTCATCTCTTCGGCTTCCTCAGGGTGGATGTAGGGTGGATTACTTACGATGAGATCCAGCGGAGGCGTCGAGAGTGTGTTCCTCAAGGAGCGCAAAGAGGTCGTGCTTCCACAGATAGACTTCGCGCTCCGTGGCTTTGCAGCAGAGCTCAGTTGGCTTCGGCAATAGGTGCGGCCTCGCTGGATACTTCGAGCGCTACGCTTTGCTTCACCTCGGGAAGGGCGGCCGTGAGGGCATAGGCGATACAGCCACTCCCTCGTACCGACGTCGAGCAAGCGCTGCGAAGCTCGGCTCTCGGGATGCTGTAGATCAGCTCGATCAGCTCTCCGTCTCAGGGCGCGGGATAGAGTACCCCAGGGGCGACCGTGAGGCGATGCTCTGCCAGTAAGCGACAGCCTAATACATATTGAGGGAGTACCAGCGGAGGGTCGTGTAGCATGCGCTCAGACGGGCGCACTCTGCGGGTGATAAAAGCGCATCTTTGCTCAAGAGCAGTAGTTGCGTTCGGTACAGCCTCGCCTCCTCAAGGAGTTGGCGGGCCATCTCCCGTGCTTCGAAGGCTCGTAGAGTGCCGTGAGACACTCCAGAGCTTCCTGCTCGAATGATCGTATCGTATCCATATAAGCAAAATATAACGAATACAGATGACAGATGATGAGCGCTATATGCGCCGTGCACTGATCTGGCGGCCCCTCGGTACGGGCTATACTCCCAATCCCGTCGTCGGTGCCGTCATCGCACACTCGGGGCGTATCATCGGTGAGGGCTACCACCACCGCAGTGGGCAGCCCCATGCTGAGGTGATGGCTATCCGTTCGGTGAAGGAGCGCAATCTGCTCCCCGAGTCCACGATCTACGTGACGCTGGAGCCCTGCTCGCACTACGGGAAGACTCCTCCCTGTGCCGATCTCATCCTCCAGAGCGCATCCCGCGTGTCGTCGTCGCCATCCCTGACCCCTTCCCCGTGTGGCGGGTAGTGGACTGGAGCGCCTTCGTCAGGCGGGGTAGAGGTCACTGTAGGAGTCCTCGCTGACGAAGCCCTTCGCCTCAATGCCCCTTTCATCACAGCGCATACCCAGCACCGCCCGCTGGTGACGCTGAAGTGGGCGCAGAGCCTCGATGGTTTCATCGATCGCTCGCGGAAGAATAATACGGAGGCTCCCGTCCTCTTCAGTACGCCCCTGCGTCAGCGGGAGATCCATCGCGAGCGCATGCACCACGATGCTATACTCGTTGGCTACCGCACGGCTCTCACTTGATGACCCGCAGCTGACGAATCGCCTCTGGTATGGCTCGTCGCCCCTATCCGTGTGGTCTTAGATCCGCAGCTCGCTTTGCCTCCGAAGCTTCGCCTCTTCACGGATGGTCTTGCCCCAACGTGGGTAATTTACCTCGAGGGGTCGGGTGTGCCTCAGCCCCGCGGAGGTGTGCGCTATCTGCCTCTTAGCGGAGAGCGTATCGAGCCACAGCAGCTCCTCCAGCGCCCTATATGAAGAGGGCGTTCTCGCTTCTCATCGAGGGGGAGCAGCGACGCTGTCGTCCTTCCCTAGCTTAGGGCCTATGATCGCCTCTTAGTGGAGGTCGCCCTCGAGACCTTAGGTGAAGGAGTCCCAGCGCCTGCTATCCCGACCGCCCTTAGTGAGACTGTTGCCGAGAGTCCTGTCCTCTTTTAGAGCGCTAAGGCATCGCACGACCAGCTCCCTCGATATGCCCCTCCGAAGAGGTCACAAGCTCTTCGCCTTATCGCGAGTATTCTCTGCTTGTCCAACGGAGGAAAAGTGTCCTCTCGTGAAGAAAAAGCGCCCTTCACGTAGTGGGATTTTCTATCTATGAATGTAGTCTTAAAGACCAGGTACGTCAATCCAAATATCCACGTACGTGAGATATTAGAGCCACGTACGTAGCCCAAAACTTATCTGCCACTCGTCCACAACTTTTTATCCCTACGCGGCGCAACAACCTAATAGAGGCCACTTCACAAAGCTATCCTATATAGCTCTACACACGTACCCAAATACCTATAGAGAATATTGCGCAAGCAGAGAAGAGGATGGCCTTGCGCAATGGTCTCTTTCGTAGAGCTTCCCCATAAGCAGTCCGAATAAATAGCGATCGCCCCAAGGAGATGAGCCAGTGGCTTTACCCTTGGGGGCGATCGCCTGTGCGGGTAGCTACCCGAGCAGCGGACTAATAGTTGTGTCCATCTGGGTCAGCATCTCCTTGCGCGTGATCTTATGCAGGTCGAGCGCACGCCAAGCTGTAGACGATGTACGCTAAGACGAAGGGAATGATTAGCGATACGAAACTCATTGTCTTCAGAGTGAAGGGGACTGAGAGCTATTGCGGATATTCAGCGAGTGGTTGATCAGCTCGGGCATCATCTGCGCTGTAGGCAGGGTAGTAGGAGGTATTGTTCCACCCAGCGATGAGGAAGAGGGCGAGTGCCGTGAGGACGACACCGATACCTTCGAACCAGATCCCCTTGCGGAAGCCTTCCTTGAGGAGCGTCAGCAGGATACCTGCCAGTACGAGCACCACCCCTGATGAAGAAGATCGCAAAGACTGCGGGCATCCGATGAGGTTCTTCCAGTACTTGTAGTCCACGAGATAGGTGACCTCGAGGGTTAGCAGGATCGTAAGCGAAGCCCTGCTTCGTGAGGAAGGAAGAAGAGGTAGGCGAGGAAGAGGATGAGGAAGATAGCAGCGTTCCAAGCGAGTGCACCACGTGAGCGCTTGTAGATCGTCTCATCATCGATGTTGTTGATGAAGAGGAGCGCAGTGGTACGTGCGAGGAAGAAGACGGCAAGGCCGAAGACAACATTCCAGATGTTGAGCACTGCTTCGAGGCCGTGGAGCTGGATACCCTGTAGGGGAGCCACTCGGGAGATGACCTGGCTGGCACCAGAGAGGTCAGCGATAGCCTCGCGGTTCACCGTGAAGGTAGAGCCCGTGAAGAAGGTCGATACAGCGGCACCGAGGAGGATTGGAGCGAGGAGGCCATTGATGAAGAGGAACGTCTGGTAGGTGCGGCTACCGGGCACTACCATTCTTATTCTGATACTCGTAGGAGACTGCCTGGATGATGAAGCAGAAGAGGATGAGCATCCACCCAGTAGGCACCGCCGAAGCTGGTCGAGTAGAAGAGGGGAAGGAGGCGAAGAAGCCACTGCCGAAGACGACCAGCGTAGTGAAGGTGAATTCCCACTTACGGCCGATAGAGTTCACGAGGAGCTTGCGGTCGAGGCTGTTCCTTGCCAATACTGAAGAAGAGCGATTGGCCCCTGCACGAAAGAGCAGAAGACGAGGAGAGCACCGAGGACGGGAGACTAAGAGCCACCAGTATTCTTGGAAGAATGCGTAGTCCATAATAAATCGTTTGCTTAGCTTGATTAGATGACTTCGTAGCTTAGTGCTGATCAGGGGCCCCTGCTTGATAGCCTTTGCGCATGATGTTGATCTCAGCCACGAGCATGATCGTGAAGAGCAGGAAGAAGAGTGCGAAGGTGATCATCACCGACGAAGCTTCGATCTTCGAGATAGCTGCATGGACGTAGGCAGGAGGTTCTGGATAGTCCAGGGCTGACGACCCACTTCGGCGACGACCCAGCCAGCTTCACTGGCTACCCATGCCAGAGGAGTGAGGATGATACTTGCCCAGAGGAGCCAGCAGTAGAGGCGAGCTTCTCATTACGCCTGTAGGCGTACCACGTCAGGATCAGGAAGAGTAGGAGGAAGGCACCACCGAGCCCGACCATGACACGGAAGGAGTAGTAGGTCAGCGGGATGTTGGGGACCGTCTCATACTTGCTGGTGAAGTAGCCATAGCCGTAGTAGGGAAGTTCTCCATCAGTACAGTGCGGTGCTGCTCAGCGGAGATGCTATCCCTCAGCCTTGCGAGCGGCACGGAAGGCATTGAGAGCATCGATAGCGATACGACCACGACGCATCTTCTCCTCCGTAGAGATGGCGATCTACCATCGGGCTGACGGTAGCCACCTTCGAGGATGTTGATCACGCCAGGTACGTAGTGCGTGCCCGTGCCAGCGACCATGTAAAGAGAGGAGGCGGGGGCTTTGATGTTGAAGATGTGTGAGGGCTTGCCGTCGTCGGGAAGCTGCTTGTCGGGGTTGAGCAGGCCGATGACGCCGAGGCCGATACCCTTGCCATCCTCTGTGCAGCCTTCGCCGGTGCACTTACCCGTGTCGTAGATAGCTTCCATGGCAGCGAGCTTCATAGGCTGGTTGGTAGCGACGTCGACAGCCGAGCTGTGACCCGTCATAGCCGTCAGCAGTGCTGCTACGAAGCCGAAGGGAGCGATGATCTTGAGGTTACGGCGAGCAAACTCTACGTTTCGCTTGCGCAGGAGATAGAGAGCACAGATACCGAGTGCGAAGAACGTACCGAGCGTCCAAGACGAGTGACCGTATGGAGGAACTTGATGATAGCTGTGGGCGAGAGTGCTACAGCCCAGAAGTCGCTCATCTCGTTGCGCATCGTCTCGGGGTTGAAGACCATACCCTGAGGATTCTGCATCCAAGCGTTAGCGACGAGGATCCATACTGCAGAGATAGTAGCCCTCGATGATAGTGAGCCAGCTGGAGGCTAAGTGGAAGCCCTTGCTGACCTTTACCCCAACCGAAGAACATCACGGCGATGAACGTCGACTCATGAAGAAGGCGAGGATCCTTCGATAGCGAGGGGCACCGAAGATGTCACCGACGAACCAGCTGTAGTTCGACCAGTTGGTCCCTGAACTGGAACTCGAGGATGATCCCGTAGCTACGCCGATAGCGAAGTTAATCCGAAGAGCTTCTGCCAGAACTTCGTGGACTTCTTCCAGAATTCATCACCGCTGCGATAGTACTTCGTCTCAGCCAGTGACATAATGACCCCAGGCCGAGGGTCAGCGGGACGAAGAGCCAGTGATACATAGCCGTCAGGGCGAATTGCGCCCGCGACCATGAGACTAAAGATTCTAGATCCATTGTAAATAGTTATTAGAGTTTGATATGTTTATCTCGTACTGAAGAGGTGGGGCGTCATCGGGCGACGGTATCGCCTGGCGCACGACGATTGAGAAGCTCGTCCCGACGAACTCAGATCGCCTCGATATGCTGCTCCTTGGCCTGCTGCTTGACGTGGTTGTGGAAAGAAGAAGCGCGCAGGATAGCAAACATAATGAAGAGCTTCAGCGCAATGATGAGCCAAAGCTTCTTACTTGTCGGGGTCAATCTCGAAGCCATCGCGATAGAGGCGGAAGGCTCGTCACGAAGAAATTTGGGTTTTGGGGACTCAGTCGGCATAGGGTCGATGAGAGGGTGAGAATGATAATTTCATCGGATGGATCCGGTTCGGACAAAGATAGAGCAAACGAGTGAGTGGACTACTACCCTGAGAGGCCCAATAACCTGATAATGGGCCCTTAGTTTGATAGCATCCATCTATGTGGGTATTTATGAAATTAATATATCAGGGTGCTGGAGCGAAATAAACTGCCTACTGATGGGAGTCCAATGATGGAGTAAAAGTGCTAGGATTTATTTGTCGAGGCTGCTAGGGGCTGTATGATTTGATAGCATGTAGCTTTGGGGTAAATGGCATCTTTCTCGAAAAGAATAGCCCCTACGCAAATCATTGATTTACGCAGGGGCTTCCTGTAAGTGGTTGCACCCAGAGTGGGACCTCGAACCCACACAACCTATTGGTCAAGGGATTTTAAGTCCCTCGTGTCACCATTCCACCATCTGGGCGACCATGTAACGCACACCATAGGCGTACACATTCGGCTGCAAAAAGTAACGCAAAATCGGTAGATAAGCACTGCAGAGCGTATGCGAGTAGCCTCGTCGTGAAGCGGATGCTAAGATGAGGGTGCGGAAGGGATGAGGAGTAAGGACTCCATGGTATTCGGATAGGACTATGGGTAGTAATACTCGCATAGACCCTTTAAGTAGTATGCATGACTGCTCTTGCTCTCAGCTCTTTCGGTAGAAGTAGACGTACGAGGGGCAAGCAAGATATTGGGGCCGGCGACGGTCAAAGCTGATGTCACATCTCCCCGAAGAGAGCTGTGACGAGCCTTAGACTGAGCCGTGCACCCTAACATGGTCGGCGCGTGGATCGAGGTGGTGCAGCCAGCGAGGTATCCTGGCTGGCCCCTATGGGGGCAGGGGGTTTTGGATAGGGTTGGAGGAACATGAAGAAAGACCCCTGCGAGTACCAGACCCATAGAGATCCCAGACAGAGTAGAGCCTTGTCCCACTTGTCACAAGCGGGCTTTAGTGTACGACCCGATAGAGGCACAGCTGCAGGATGTTCAAAAGATTATCGGGGATATTCTGATGAGGTGACCTTCTCCGGCTTCGTCCTTGCGGGGCGAAGTGATACGTACGACACATTTTTCAATATCTGGAAGCCACTGCGCGTCTCGGAGAGCAGGGGCATAAAGACTTCCTTCACTACCAGCCTGACGGGCGATCCGTCGGGTGGGTAGGAGAAGGTGCACATCGGAGAGAGCTACCATCAGGAGGAGCGTCTCATGGCAATGTCTTCCCCAATCTTATTCCTGAGATTGACACATTGATCTCATGAGCAGGTCTCCTGGCTTGTCACCCCTAACTTCTCCTTCCTACGATCCTTCCGTAGCTTCGCACTCAGTGGCGAAGGTCTGCCAAGACGCTCGGTGAAGAGCTCTGTTGGTCCTTCCGTCATAGGAGGAGCCCTATCTATCATCCCCGTGGGAGCTGCAGATAGGGAGTGACTTACAGTAGCGGGTACTGCGCCGGATTCACACCCGGCTTTCCCTTACTACCCTGGGTCCAGACTGGTGCGCTTCACCAGCATAATGCCCTCGGGTATACTGCAAGACACAGCAAAGTTAAGACAAATATTTAAATAACCTAAGGACTTCAAGGGATGAGTTTGCGTGGTGAGCTCGGGCGCTTTTTATGGGTGAAAGATTTGAGGCCATTGCGCAAGCCCTTCGCCTTATCGTGCGTATTCCTCTTATCCAGCGGAGGGGAAAGTGCTATTCTTGCGAAGAAAAAGCGCCTTTCCATAGAGGTTTCCTCTGTCTACGCACGTAGTCTAAAGACCAGGTATGTCAGTCCGAAATATCCACGTACGTAGATATTAGATCCACGTACGTAGCCCAAACTCATCTGCCGCTCGTCCACAACTTTTTATCCCTACGTGGAGCAACAAACTAATAGAGGTCACTTTCAAAGCTATATAGCTTCGCACTGAAAGCTATAGAGGAATCCAAGCAAAGCTTATATAGGAATCAGTCCAAAGCTATATAGCTTTTCTTCGCCATCCATATAGCTCTACCCACGCATCCATATACCTATTATGAGACCATTGTGTAAGCTACCCTTCATTACTCGTACCTTCTTCCCTCCGAAAATCGGAGTCTTTCGACTGAGAAGTTCGATGGAGGATAGTGCATGCTGAAGGGGTGAGCTGCACAATGGTCTCTACTAGCCCTATACCTATATTATAGGACGTCCGTCGCCCTCCCGCTGTAGTGAGCGTGGAGGCGACGGACGTCGGGGAAATACGCCTGGGATAGCGCCATGGCAGGGATCGCGGACGGAGTCGACGATACCGTCGGCGAGCCCCTTCGTGGGGACGATGATCTCCGTCGCTCCGGTAATCGAGGCGACTAAGAGGAAGATGTCTGCCGCAGGGACGATGACCTCAGCACGGTCGGGCTTGAGGCGGAAGAGCTGCATACGCTGCTCAGTGTACTGCCGGAGCTCGTCGGCGACACGCTGGAGGCTCGACAGGAGGCTGTCTACGTCTGGCGCGCTCGAAGGGCGCCGAGGGCGAAGGAGCTTATTGATATTCCCCTGTACCGACAAGGCGTAGGGTGCCATAGGCAGAGCGCAGGGTACGCACGTAGTCACCGAAGGAGTTGCGCCTTCGTCACGCACCTTGCCGCTGAGCTGGCGGATCGTACCGATATCAAAGCGAGCGAGACTCGATGAGCTCTGCACCACGTACGAGGTTGAGCTCCGTACTCCCCCACCGACGTCGACGTAGAGGAAGGTATCCTCGGTCTGGGTGGCTAGCGAGATGAGGTCGGCAGAGATCAGGCGAGCTCCCTCTACCATCGATGATCTCGATACGGATGTCGATCTTCCGTAGATCTTCTCCACGAGCTCGGCGCCATTCTCGGCATCACGCATAGCAGAGGTGGCGAGCACGGAAGGCCGAGACCTCGTAGATCTCCATCAGCTCGCGGTAGGCCTTCATGAGGCTGACGAGCTGCTTACCTTCTTCTTCGATATGCGCCCATCGACGAAGGCATCTTCACCGAGGCGTAGAGGACGCGTACCAGCTGGACCTTGGAGAGTGGCTCGGCACTCCCAGGCTCGTTGAGGCACTTGATGAGTAGGCGGACGGCATTGGAGCCATGTCGATACCGGCGTAGTGAGACTTACCCATTATTCTCTTTGTTCTTCTTTGCTTCGTAGTACTGTATAGTGCTTGCTGGGAGTTGAAGGGCTTCATCGGGGATCCCAAGTCATCGCGACGTGGGCGCACGGCTTCCCCTTGGACATAGTAGCCCTGCTCGGTATCTCTCAGCCCCGCTGAGATGATGAAGTCCAGTTCGCGCTGGATGGCAGGGTCGTAGACAGGGGTCATGACTTCGATGCGGCGGTCGAGGTTGCAGCGTCATCCAGTCGGTCGAGCCGATGTAGTACTGGCTCCCATCACTCCGAAGACGTAGATGCGGGAAGTGCTCGAGGTAGCGTGAGATGATCGCATTGATGAAGAGCTCGCTATAGCCTGGTACACCAGGCAGGAGGGAGCAGTTGCCTCTCAGGCAGAGCTCGACGCACACCAGCCGTCACGGCTTCGTAGAGCTTAGCTACCATCTTCTCATCGACGACATGATTGAGCTTTGAGGCGGCATGTAGGCCTCCTGTCCAGCTCGAGCCAAGCGGATCTCCTTATTAATAAGGTTGTAGAGTGGCTGGCGCATATCGTTGGGGCGACCAGCAGGTGATGGAAGCGTGGGTGCGATGAAGGGAGCGCTCGATGAAGTCGAAGACCTGGATCACGTCGTGCACGATGCCCCTTGTGCGCCGTCATCAGCATGAGGTCAGTATAGAGTCGAGCGGTGCCCCTCGTGGAGGTTGCCTGACCCGATGCAGGCGATGCCCCATGCTTGGTGCGGATGTAGACGAGCTTCGAGTGGACCTTTTCAGCTTCTCATGCCCGAGGACGACGTTGATACCGAAGTCCCGCATCTTCTTCCCCAGCTGATATTCGACTGCTCGTCGAAGCGTGCTAAGAGCTCGACGACGGCCGTGACGCGCTGCCGTTCTGCGCTGCTGTGGTCAATGCCTTGACGACCTTGAGTTCTGAGGCCACGCGGTAGAGGAGATACGTATCTCGGTGACCTCTTCTGCTGATCGCAGCTTCTTGCAGAAGGCGGAGGAAGTGGTCAGCTGTAATAGGGGAAGTGCAGGCAGCGGTCTTGGTGCATGATCTGCGTGGATCATGCTCTGCGTGTAGTGGAACTCATTCATCTGCAGGGGGCTGCTTGGGAAGCGAAGTCCCTTGCGCCCGCAGTCAGGCAGATCCATCAGGTCACGCATATTGTGGTAGCGTCCCCGCCGATACGCATGTCGCGGAAGCTGAGCTCCGCCATAGCGCTGAGCTTACGCAGGATCTCGGGGAGAGGGCTTGGTCGTAGACGACGCGCACGGTCTCGCCACGCTTACGGCGCTTGACACCACGGGAGACCTTCTCGATGACACTGGAGCGGGAGGTCTTGCTCGATCTCGAACTCAGCGTCCTTAGTGAACTTGAATGTATAGGCCTCGTACTGCACGTACTCTCGCCTGATGAAGATGTAGGGAGGCAGTAGCGGATGACGTCGTCGAGGAACATCAGGTAGCTCTCGCCATCCTTTGTCACGCAGACGGAAGAAGCGTCCTAGCTCACGATCGGTACCTCCAGTAGCGCCACTCGTGCCCCGTCTCAGGCTCCTCCTGATCGTGCCATAGGACGACTGCCAGATAGAGCGACCCTTGAGGTGCTGCTCGGGGTTGAAGGTAGGGCTATTGATGAAGATCGGGTTAGTGATCCCATTGATCTTGTCCATGAAGATGACAGACTTCTCCTCTTGGCTGCTGGTGAGCTCCTGCGCTCATTGATGATATGGATGTGAGCATCTTTGAGCTCTGCACCAGCTGAGCGAAGGTCTCGTCGAAGAGCTGGGAGTATTCTCTATTGAGTCGGAGGATGGTGGAGGGTCTCCCTTCGCTTTCTACGCTCGGTCGTGGGGAGCTCTTCCGCAGAGTCGATGAGGCGACGCAGTGAGGCGACACGCACACGGAAGAATTCCATCCAGATTGTTGGAGTAGATGCCGAGGTAGTTGAAGGCTCCAGCGAGGAGATCGGGCGCAGTAGCCTCTAGGAGGATGCGCTTATTGAGTACATCCAGCTCGTGTCACTGCTCGATATAGGGCATGGGCGTCCCGCGGTAGCTGACGTTGCTGTACAGGAGTCTGTTAAGGGGAGATATATGAGCTAAAGGGCGCTACCGTCGAGCCGAAGGGCAGTAGGTAGCGGCAGTCCTCGAGAGAATAGTCTTCCCGTCACCCATCAGAAGTATGAAGGGGTAGCGTGGCGGTCTCCATGATCACCTGACGGCAGCTGCCGCAGGGCGAGATGACGGGCACACGGCCAGCGCTGTTGATAGCGACGATAGCGAGGCGCTCGACAGCGACGTCGGGCCACTCGGGCACCAGCCCAGAAGAGTGCTGTACGCTCGGCACAAGTCCCCGAGGGGTAGGCGGTATTCTCTTGGTTGGAGCCCGTGACGATCTCGCCATTAGCGAGTAGGACGGCAGCGCCGACGTGGAAGCGGCTATAGGGGGCGTAGGCTTTCTGAGCGACTGAGTGCACGCCTCCAGCTGGCGATCTTGCTCGGAGAGCTCGGAGCGGTCGAGCGTCTATAGGGAATAGTAAAATGTTTGCTCCATGTGCGTATGCTATACGAATGTGATGAGGGTGGGGAGACTCCCCTGCACCTCCATAGCGAATGTACGAAAAAGTGAGGAATACTTGCAGTAGAGGTTGCAGGTGAAGTCCCTCAGGTAGCGCTCTTACTCTCGGGGCTCTTGGGCGCAGCCGCAAGCGCCTTGCGTATCTTGGCGGTGAACTCGTGGTTCTTCCAGCCCCAGCGTGGGGCTAAGAGCAGGGCAGGAGGCACTGCGAGACGAAGCGCTCCAGCACGATGTCGGGGCGGAGGCGATGCACGAAGTCCACGATGAGGTCGATATACTCCTCCTCGGTGAAGAGGTGGAAGTCCGATGGATCACGCTGATACTCACCCGCCATAATCGTCCCACGCGATGATCTGTAGCTGGTGGATCTTGAGCGTAGTGATGGGGAGCCAGAGAGCGGTCGGCATGCTGGAGCATCTTCGCGACTCTCACCTGGGAGACCGAGGATGAGATGAGCTCTCGACGAGGATGCCTGCAGCGTGGGTGCGCTCAATCGTCTCAACGCTGGTCTCGATAGCTATGACCACGCTGGATACGCCTAGGCTGCGGTCGCACGTGCTCTACGCCGTACTCACGAGGAGGAAGGTGCGCCCTGAGAGCAGCTCGAGGTAGTCGGCGGGCTGGGGCATGCTGTCAGGCGCGCCGATGATGAGCCCCTACGACGTCTTCATGACGGAGTGCCTCGCATTATGATGCAGTCCTCCACTCGCAGGTATTGGTGTGGACTGGAAGTAAGCGAGGTACTTCATCTGGCACTTCCTGCGGAAGAAGGCGATACCCTCGTTGATCTGCTCGGTGATGCTCTGAGCTCGTCGCGTAGTTCGGGCTGAAGCCTTGTTGTTGCAGTAGGTACAGCCTCCCGCCCATAGATCCATCGCGGTAGGGGCAGGAGATAGCCCGCCGTGAGCGTGATCTTCTGCACCTTCTGTCCAGGGAAATGGCGCTGGAGGAAGGCAGGCGAAGTCTCACATAGGGAGGGCGGGGATTGCGGATGGCGTCACGGTCGGAGTCTCGGCGCGCCCTATCGGCGAATGGATCCAGTCGGCATGCTCGAAGTGCTCAGCACGCTGCGTGCGGATATACTCCTCTACCGAAGCGTTGAATTCGAGCGGAAGAGTCCATGCTCCTCGCGGAGGACGGTAAGGATATCCTCCTGCAGGTCGGTGATGGTATAGCCCTCGGGAAGTGCTGGGCGTAGGTTCGTGACCTGAGAGCGCACCGAGGCGACACGTGAGCGAGCCTCACCTCGGGAGAGACTGTCAGGATGCGCTCCAGCCTCGAGGTTGGCATCGAAGACAGGCAGATATGGTAGAGCATGCGTGAGCGGTTCATCGTCAGCTGCTCCACCGACCTTTCATAGCCATCAAGACGGAGGTCGCCACGGGCGAGCGCTCCACGACTGACCTCACGCCCAGCGAGTGCTCGCTGTGCGAGTGGGGAAGGCCTTAGGTCGAAGCCTCGCCTGAGTGGTCGTTCTTATCGCTGTGAAGTTGAGATTCCTCGAGGTCAGGTAGACCGTGCCCCGCCCGATGTACGGCGCAGGAGGGCGATATCATGCCCTCGAGGTAGTCGAGATCGAGCTCCGCCTCAGCACACTGATAGCGCCCCCATGAATACAGAGGGCGATTCACCCACAGCATGTAGATGGTGTCCAGCGGGCGAAGCTGGCGGTAGAGATAGTCCTCAGAGCGATGTTGTGGTACGGGTCGGTCGAGGACTCGATATAGTAGTAGGCGTTGGAGGTGGCAGGAGTCGTCATCGTATGACAGTCGAAGGTTATCCCTCCAGCGGCATCCGAGCCGTCGGAGGAGTAGCCTTCTTTACGTATAGGTATAAGGGCGCTGACCAAGCGTCAGACGAGCGTAGGTCGATCGCCTCGATGAACTCGCGCGGGAGCCACATCGTCACCCATGAGCATGGGAAGATCGCATCTGCCTCAGCGGCATCTCGATGGTGATCTTGCGCAGGGCGCGGTTCTCGGATCATCGTCGTTTCCCAGAGCTGCTCTTCATTCATCTCACCGAGACCCTTGTAGCGCGTAGCGTACGCGGTTCTCATCGCCACCACCGACACGGTCGATGAAGGCCTGACGCTGCTGCTCGGTCCAGCAGTACTCACGCTCCTTGCCCCTCGGGTACAGAGGTAGAGAGGAGGCGTAGCGATGTACACGCAGCCGTTCCGATGAGCGAGCGCATGTTGCGGAAGAAGAAGGTCAGATGAGCGTGGCGATATGGCTACCGTCCACGTCAGCATCGGTCATGATGATGACCTTGCTGATAGCGGAGCTTCGAGAGTTCAGCGCCATACTGTCTTCGGTGCCGATGGTCACGCCGAGAGCCGTGTAGATGTTACGGATCTCTTCGCTCCGAGGACCTTGTGCTGCATCGCCTTCTACGTTGAGGATCTTGCCACGCAGTGGAGGATCACTGAACTCACGGTCACGACCCTGCTTAGCCGTACCACCTGCAGAGTCACCCCTCGACGAGGAAGAGCTCGAGAGATGGGATCCTAGAGGAGCAGTCAGCGAGCTTACCAGGCAGCCCACCTCCCGAGAGAGGCGACTTGCGCTGTACCATCTCGCGCGCCTTGCGTGCAGCTTGGCGAGCCGTAGCAGCGAGGATGACCTTGTCTACGATGATCTTCGCTTCCTGGGTGCTCTTCGAGGTAGATCTCGAGGGCTTCGCTGACGGCGACGTCTACGGCGCCCATGACCTCGTTGTACCGAGCTTGGTCATTCGTCTGTCCTTCGAACTGAGGCTCTGCGACCTGATGCTCACAACGGCTGTGAGACCTTCGCGAGTCATCCCCGTGATCTCTACCTTGACCTTGTCGGAGGAGCTTCGAGTCGGTAGCATATTTCTTCAGCGTGCGCGTCAGACCACGACGGAAGCCCTGCCAGGTGCGTACCCCCTCTATGGTGTTGATATTGTTGACGTAGCTGTACACATTCTCGTTGTACGAGGTTGTGGGTCATCGCGACCTCGACAGGATACCCTGCTTCTCGGGTGAGATGATGGATGACATCCTCGATGAGGTGCTCCTTGGAGCGGTCGATGTACTGACGAACTCCTCAAGACCCCTTCTCCGAGTAGTAGGTCTCAGTGAGGGCTACACCTAGCTTCATCGCTGGCGCTCATCGGTCAGCGTGAGGGGTGATACCTGCGTTGAGGAAGGCGGCTCGCGCAGACGCGTAGCCAGGATCTTGAACTGGTACTCTGTACCGGTGAAGATCGGTCGTCGGGCTTGAGAGTACCGTCGTACCCGTCTTGTCTGTCGTGCCGATAGTCTGCAGCTCGGCGGTGGGGACACCACGGCTGAACTCCTGCGTGAGCTCTTGCCGTCGCGGTGGACGGTAGCCTTGAGGAGGTAGAGAGCGTTGACACAAGAAACACTGACCCCTGCAGACCGCCCGAGACTTTTAGGGCCTCTTGTCGAACTTACCCTGCGTGCAGGGACCGCTCAGCATGACCCTCCAGAGCACTCTGCCTTCCTTCTCGTGAATGTCTACGGGATACTCGACCGTTGTCCTGGACTTCGATGGAGTTGTCCTCGTGGATGCGACCTTGATCTCATTGCAGTAGCCTGCCAAGGCCTCGTCGATTGAGTTGTCTACGACTTCATACACCAAGTGGTGAAGATCCTCTCACCGATGTCGCCGATGCACATCGCAGGGCGCTGCTACGGCCTCCAGCCCTCTAAGACTTGAATGCTACTGGCTGAGTATTCCTTCTCGTTGGTATGGTCTTGATCGAACAGCTCTTCGCTCACTGCTTATCTGTGTGATTAGTCCTCGCGGTGAGCGATACGTGGCCACGGTAGGTATTACATTATTTATATATAGGACAAAGATACGAAAATGCGCCCCTTGGGTGTTATTTCGCAGTGTCATGAGGTGGGCTTATTCGGGTGTCTTAATAGGCTCTGTATTGGGATGAGGTGATTTTATCTGAGGGAGCAAACTTGCTTCCCTCAAGAAAAAGTGGCCTGACAGTAGTGCTAAACCCACATGAAGCAGTAATGCAATTCTTCTATCCACGTGCAAAGTCCCAAAATCCATGTGCATAGACGATAAGATTTTTCGTGCCTGGATCTAAAATCTACGCACGTGGATTTCGAATAGAGATACTGTTTGGGTAGAATATCTTGGTTTTGAGATAATAGTGCCGGTGGCCTGTGTTTGTTCCCGCTGCTTCTGCTTCCTATTCTATGGACTTTGCGAGCAGAGCCAATCTCAGTGCGGATCACTATACTCGGTGCAGATATGCACCAAAGCAGTATATTTGCCCATAGCATTCCAGCCGCGGTGGAGGACTCCACCTCTGCCGTCGGATATCTCCCTGAACTACATCTAATGAACAAGATCTACGCCGTGAGTAGCCTCGCAGCTGCTCTAACCTCGCCTCGCCCAGCCCAGTGACCGGTCAGCGACTCCTCCCCGGCTATCGCTATGATCACCGACCGCCCCTGACGGGCAAGGCGTAAAGCCCAGCCGACTATGCTCTTGGCAAAAGAGCAACCCCACGCCATTTTCTCTTCGCCCCGAAGGACAAAGCTGAGCGTGCTTCGTAGTACAGCTCTCTCATCAGAGCCTTGACGGGACGTGGCACTCCACTGGTACGTACGCCAGAAGAGCGTCCGTGGACTTTATCGTACCGACCACGATGCTCCCTCTGGGATGAGGTCACCGTACCGATGAACTGGAATGTCTACGGGCCCTCCAGCGACGGGAAGCAGAAGTATGGTACGCCTATCTACGTCAATCAGCCTCGTCATTTTCACCAGGTGCGCCCTGATGACTAGCGCGAGGGGTTATGCGTACCTCCCAAGTGAATGGACGACCTATCGTGACTGCAATGAGGTCGGTCCTCATCGCCACCTTTTCAAGCTCCCCACCGAGTGGAGCGACAAGGCGGTCTTCCTCAACTCGATGGGGTCGACTGTTCTTCTACCTCTCGATCAACGGACGCCATGTGGGCTTCTAAGAACTCCCGCAATCTCGCCTCCTCGATATCTCACCCTTACCTCCACCCCGAGGAGAGAGAATGTCATCGCTGTAGAGGTCTACCGCAATAGTGATGGCTCATTCCTCGAAGCACGGATATGTTCCCGCCCTCCAGGATCTTCCGCTCGGCCCTACCTCACCGCTAAGCCGAGGTGCATCTGCGTGACCTGCAGGTCATCCCCGATGTGACCTCTGACCTGAAGGAAGGTAGCCTGCGCATCACCTCTGAGCTGAGAAGTCAAGGAACGAAGACGGTACGCCTGATCTGCGCCTCAGCTACAAGCTCTCGCACTGCCTCGTCACTCGATGAGGTGAGTGGTGCTCCCGTGGCTACCGCTGAAGGGCGTAGCGCCTCAACCGGTACGGCAGAGACGACGACTCACGCTCCAGAGCCCTGCGCTCTGGTCTGCGGAAGCTCCCCACCGCTATGTCTTGGTCGCCGAGCTCTATGACAAGGCGGGAAGACGCTGTTGGATCGTGCGTCCATCCATACGGGCTTCCGTAAGGTCGAGATCCGCGAGACACCGGCCGACCAAGATGAGTTCGGGCACGCTGGTCGCTATCTTCTACGTCAACCATAAGCCCGTGAAGTTCGAGGGACGAACCGCCACGAGACGGGTCCCTCCCGTAGGGCATGCCATCACGCATGAGCAGATGGAGCGCGAGGTCTTCTTGATGAAGCGTGCGAATATCAACCACGTGCGCAACTCCCACTATCCTCCTCGCTCCCCTACTGGTACTACCAGCGATAAGCATGGTATCTACCTCGAGGACGAGGCGAATATCGAGTCGCATCAGTAGCCACTACGGCAAGGCTTCGCCTCGCACGTGCCTGAGTTCGAGGGCACAGCACGTCTCGCATGCTTGAGATGGTGCATGCCAACATCAACCACCCCAGCATCGTCATCTCGGTCGCTGGGTATGAGGCTGGCCTGGTGTGAACTTCGTGCAAGAGCTACGAGGGCTACGAAGCGCATCGATACCTCACGCCCCGTGCAGTATGAGCGCAATAACGACATCGTCGATATGGGCTCCAATCAGTATCCTTCTATCGCTTGGGTCGAGGGGCTGCGACATGGGTAAGTATAAATCAGTACCCTTCCATATCTCCGAATCAGCCCACCCATGGGGAATGCCTGTAGGTGGCGGACTACTGGAAGGCCATGCGAGCTCAAACTACATCTGCGGTGGTGCTATCTCGGGACTGGAGACCAGCGCTGCACAACCACACGCCCGAAGCTGCGCTGCCTATCTGGCCTATGTAAAATCTCGGCGACTTCCCCAATGATGGTATGTTCGTCATGAACGGTATTATGTTCGCCGATCTCCAGCCTAAGCCTCAGTACTATGAGGTGAAAGAGGTCTATCAGCAGATTGGTATCGAAGCCGAGGATCTGACAGGACGTGTGCGCATCTTCAATAAAGCACTACTTCGTCTCCCTCGCAGACTTCTGATCTCCGCTGGAGTCTTTATCGTGATGGGCGTAGAGGAGCGCTCGGGCATCCTTGATCTCCCCGCTATCGCTCCTCGTACGGCTGAGACCGTCACGCTGCCTCTCTCTACCTCAGACCTTCAGCCTAACAGCGAGTACTTCTGTCAAGGTCGAGTGCCGTCTGCGCGCCGACAAGCCTTGGGCTAAGGCCGGGCGTGTGTAGCCGCTGATGAGCAGCTGTTCGCAGTCGCTCCGTGAGCGAGAAGCCCGCAGGCAACGGGCCTCCGTGCGAAGAGTCTCACGAAGAGGTTTATGAGGTCGCTGTAGCACTTCTCGTGCAGTACGACCTCCGTGAAGGGACGATCCACCAGCTCATCTATGCTGGTGATACGGTTATCTATCCAGGCAATGGGCCCCGTATCACGGCCTTCCGTGCTCCCGCCGACAACGATATCTGCGCTCGGCTTGACGACCAATGGTCTGCACAACCTCAAGCACTGTGTCCTCAAGCCAGCAGGTCACTAAGCTCCCCTGACGGCTCGGTGAGCTCTTCTTCACCGTACGCCTCAGGCTCCCTATGGCGCTGCGCTCATGATGCACAAGGCTTCGGGTAGTATGAGCTACGGAGGATAAGGCACATCCCTCTGGTGAGAATGACTGCTATCACATCGCGGCGGCTATCATGAGTGTCGATCCTGACGGAGCATCCAGCTCGCTCGAACCTGACGACGAATAAGCTCTCGCTGCCTCTCGGTCGTCGCTATGAGTTCGTCCTGCCCTGCTGCTTACGACAACTATCACTACTACGGTCGTGGCCCCATCAACAACTATGGTGACCGCAAGGCAGCCAGTATATCGAGCAGCATAAGAGCAAGGTAGCCGAGCAGTTCGTCTCCTTCCTGCCTCAGACGATGGCTAACCGCGAGGATGTACGCTGTAAGCCTGACGAATGCCTCTGACGTGGTATGCTCTTCCTCACGGATAGCGTGATGACGAGCTCTGCTCTGCCTTACTCTGCGATGCAGCTGATGATGGCTCCTCATCCCCACGAACTCTGCTGCTGGTGACACCCACCTGGTACTCTCCCGTAGTACGACGGGGCTTGGTGGTGCCAGCTGTGGTCAGGGTGGCCCGCTGGTATCCGCTCAGAGCCTTGGTGTTCCGCAGCTCTTCAGCCTGATGATCCGTCCGCTCCGTGCTGGTGACTCAGCCGTCAAGCAGGCTAAGGCTAAGATCGATGCCCTGTAGTTCCCTCGATCACGCGAGATCTCACGTGACCTCGTCATCACTGGGCGCTCCTGAAGCCTCTGGTCACCGTCGGTCGGCCGTCCTCAGCGCTATACTGAGCCGATCGACTTCTCCCAGGGTGGAGTGGTCCTGCTTGGGTCGAAGGACAGCGTCGTCTCATCTCTACCATGTCCTTTGGGCGTATGAAGTACGCTGCTTGTCGTATCGTCTTCTGCAGCAGTGAGGAGTATGGCTATGAGGCACAGGATCTCCTTGATGAGAGCCCCGACACGATGTGGCACACCGTATGGACGCTCACTCGTACCAAGCACCCCACTGATTGACTTCGACCCGTACAAGGTGAAGACGATCAGTGGCCTCACTTATCAGCCTCGTCAGGATGATAGTACCACAGGTGACATCAGGACTATGCCCTCTCGGTGAGTGATGACGGGAGCAGTGGACCGAGATCCTACGTGGTACCTTCGGCAGTGATAAGAAGCTCAGCAGCGCTTCTCACAGAGCCTCGTTCGCGCTCGCTATCTGCGCTTTACGGCGCTCTCTGCTCACGACGGGCAGGACTACGCTTCTGGCTCAGAGATTCATATCCTGGCTGAGTAATAGCCCATCTCTTTAGAGGGCGGTAGGAAACGATCGCTCGATGTGCGACGGCTTTTGAGGGAGTCACCCTCGAAAGCCGTCCCGTATAAGGTCCTCGCGAGGGCTAACCGTTTGAATGTCCCCGCTATTAGTTTTGCTTTGAATTGTCAGTTCACTCATTCTATACAGACATTACATGTATCGATTAGAGCGCTGGATCGCATTGTCGACCCTACTCTTGCCGCAAATCTGAAATCGCTCAGACGGTGCGCTCATGACGCTACCAAGGAGACGGACTATGGGGTCGTTCACGCCTGCCCCTGCACCGAGATCGAAGCGGTGGTGACGGTACATGAGCACCCATACCCCAGGTCCATTGTCGGCCCATGCTGATAGGTGATCTCAACAAGAAAGCTTCGATATCCCCGCCATACCTTTGAGCTGGTCTCGGCTCGCCTCTATACCGTAGGACGTCCTGATCTCGACCCAGCAGTATCTGGTCCTTTGACCGCAAAGACGCTGGCCCTCTCGTCGAGCTCACAGATGCGGGTGTCCCCTTCTCCATCAATGGCGGTGAGCTGCCTGCCAGCCTCAGTGAAGAGCGTCCGCTCTCGTGTCGTCTCAGAGAAGCAGGTCGATACCGCTCAGCCCGCCCTCTCCCGTGAGTATTCGCAGGCTGGCTCGAGGCTAAGCAGGCCGAGATCCACTCGAGCTACCCTCTATGACCTGCGCGAGAATCTGATGAACATCGTCACGGGCTCCGTAGACACTATGCCCAGGACGGTGAGTCCAGCGCGTCTGGCTCTCGAGCAGCTGCGCCGTGAGGAGCAGCGCACGCAGCAGGTCTCTTCCTCGAGCATAGACCGAGCGCGTCAGTGAGTACATCCTTCGCTACACCCCCACGGGACATGAGGAGGAGAGCTGACCCTGGCCTGCTTTTCTCCTCAGTGGCAGTTGACGGAGGCGGATGATCTGAGTGGTGCACCTCTGCGCCTCGTGATCTCTGTGCAGGAGCAAGCTCCAGAGCTCAACGAAAAAGACTGGCGCAAGAAGGATAAGATGTCGACAGCATCGTCTATCGTGCAGCCAGGTCAGCTCGCATCACGCTCCTCTGCGAGTGGTCGCAAGCTCGCCGATGAGCAGGTCAGCCTCGCTCAGCTCGGCACCTTCAGGCTTTGGCCCTAAGATGCTCCAGCTGACCCCAATGCAGCGACGGCTATCTACTTCGACACACGCACGGAGCTATCCTTGATGTAGGTCAGGAGTAGGGAGCTCAGCACAAACCTCCAATCAAGACGGAAAATCGCAACTAACAATACTCATCCTAACACTCCCAAACTTATGTTCAAAAATCATCCTATGATTGATCGCAGCCTCTCGCGAACATGGGAGAGCGCTTCGGCTTTACATCATGATGGCGATCCTGACGCTCTTCATCTCGGCTAGTTCGGTCTGAGTGGCAGACGACAGCACGTTTACTCGGCCTTCTATGCCCTCGATCTACCTGCTGGCTCCGTCGGTGGCGTCGTCGCTGACCGCTCGAAGAAGTACAAAGCTACGATCGTCGCTGTCCGGCTCATCATGGCTTCGGCCACGCGTGCTGATCGCTATCCCCACGCCTACGCCAGTACCTAACCTGCCCTCTACCTCACGCTGACTTGCGTCGGTCTGGGTGTCATCGCTTTCGGTAATGGTCTCTTCAAGGGGAACCTGCAGGTGCTCATCGGTCAGATGTACGATGATCCCCGCCATCAGAGCGCTCGTGACGCTGGCTTCCAGATCTTCTACATGTTCATCAACATCGGGGGATCTTCGCACCTTTATGGCTGTAGGTATCCGTAACTCGGTGGTGGGTCACAATGGCTTCGACTATAGCGCTGAGCTTCCCGCTTTCGTCATCAGTACCTGCGTGAAGGTAAAAGCATGCCTAGCACAGTGGTATGGAGAACCTTCAGAGCCTTGCCACCAAGGTATCGCTGGGTACTGAAGTCACCGACCTTCAGGCTTTTCGTCGGTCAGCACCTTGATGTCTTCAACCGCGGCTTCACTACGCCTTCATCGCAGCTAGTCGTGATGATCTGTATCAATGGTGATCTTCAACCAGAAGAAGTTCCCGATCCAAGCAAGAAGGAAGCTGCAGCGATGGTGCTCACAGAACGAAGTTCAGATGAGTGCCGCTGAGATCGCCAGCGTATCTACGCTCTTCGGTATTCGGTGTCGTCATCTTTCCTGGATGTCCTTCCACTGCATGGGTACTTCGCCTACATACTTTTGCTCGTGACTACGTTGACCCGAGTGCTCATCAAGATCGACCTCGGCTTCACCGTGATTAAGGGTGCTGAGATCTTCCAGTCGGTGAATCCGCTGATCGTCGTCTGCCTCACGCCTCTCGTGATACGTCTTCGGTCGTCTGCGCAATCAGGAAGGAACCCTCTGCTCGCAAGATCGCTATCGGGACGGTCACGCTGCTCTGGCTACGTCTTCCTGATGGTTTCGCTCACTCCGGGTCTGCCCGATCATGAGCTCGCTCGGTAGGACGACGAGGCTGCAAAGCACGAAATGCCCTCACGCCTGCGTTACGGTCGGATGACTTCATCCCTCACGCTTGCTGAGCTCTTCATCTCGCCCTCGGCTCTCCTTGTATCGAAGGTAGCTCCTCCCTCCAGGGTGTCATGCAGGGGCTTGGCTGCAGCTACGGCTCTCGGGAACCTCGCTCCCTCTTCATCGGTGGTATCTCTACTACGAGTGCCTCCCTCGCTTGCTGGCTGGTCTTCGTAGGTGCGCTGCGCCTCGATGATCACGATGCTATCAGGTCAAGTGGCTCGAGCGCGTAGCTAGTAATTCACACAAGACGCTGACCCACCCGATGTACTCCGCACAACCCCACTCGCTGAGCGCACGCTCGTCTCTACCTCCGTCGCTGGACACGTAGGCGCAGCCGTCTCACAGCCTCGCGCATTGCGTCACCATCGGCATCTCTCGTCAAGCGTCCTGAGCGTCTCTCAGCAAAGACGACGACGCTCGCTACCACACCTGCCGTATGTGGCACGCTTGCTCCCACCGAAGGGAGCCGGAGGAGGCCAGTCCTCGAGGAAGCTATGCTCAGAGCTGCCTCGCATTCACACCTACTCCTAAGCCCACCGCATCGGCACATCCTGCAGGCTACCTCAGTAGCTCTCTAGAGCTGATAGTTGTCTCGCTACCACCCACTCCACGATAGGAGGCGGGTGTGTAGCGAGACAGCGCTTTTATATATCGATAAGATCGCATGATAAGATCTACTAGGATACAAGACATCAAAGCACGCATCCTCGCTGGCGGTGAGATCACCGAAGAGGAAGCACTTGCTTTGCTTACCACCTCACGCGAGGAGCTGTACCGCAGCACACGAGATCACCGAGCACTGCATGGGAAGGCATTCGATACCTGCTCCATCATGCATAAGAGTGGCAACCGCCCCTGAGACTGTAAGTGGTGCGACAGAGCGCTCATCATTCGACCTCGCAGAGCGCTACTCGTCGTCAGCCCCAGCGCAGTGCGGCGCAGGCCAGCTACAATCGCAAGCAGGTATCGGGCGCTTCGCTCGTGGCGAGTGGGTCGTCCAGACCGATCGAGATCGATATGATGAGCATCAGCTACCGCGCCATCAAGCGGGCACATCCTGAGTTTCAAGCGCTGTGCCTCGCTGGGGTTACTCACCGGCCACAGCTGAAGAAACTCTTCGAGAGCGGTGTGACGACTCCATCATCTGCAATGGAGACTTCCCAGCTACTTCCGTGAGCTCAGTACGACACATACGCGAGGAGGACAAGGAGGCGACACTCGAAGCCGCTCGCCGTGTGGTATCGCGTATCTGCTGTGGCGGTATCATCGGTATGGGTAGACGCTGGAGCAGCGTGTCGAGCTGGCCTTCTACGTCAAGCGCCTGAAGAGCTACAGGCATGCTGATCATCCTCCAGCCGATCACGGGTACCTCGCCCTGGTAACCCACTCCGCTCACTGAGGATGAAGTCCTCTCGGCTATCGCAGTCTTCCGCATGGTCAATCCTCGGCATTCCTTCGCTTCTCTGGTGGACGCGCGCTTCTCCCGAGACGCAACTACAAGGCTATCTACGTCGGTATCAATGCCGCTATCACGGGGACCTGCTCACGACCATTGCCGTCGGCCGAGTGACGATATGAAGATGATCGAGGCTTGTGGTAAGGTCAATACGCCTGAGGACTGGGAAGTTCACTACAACCATTAGTCGCCACTATCAGCTATCATCATGGTGCAGGGTGTACTGATTACCTTCGTCCTCTATCTCTTCTTCCTCTTCCTCATCACCTTCTGGACGCGTAGGCGAGAGGACAGTGCGGACTTCTTCCTGCAGGGCGTGCTACCCCTGGTGGATCGTCTCGATCAGGATGCCTCGGCGACCTCGATCTCGGGGTGTGACCTTCGTCTCGGTGCCAGGGATGGCAGCAGATGGATATGAGCTATATGCAGCTGGTCTTGGGCTTCTTCTTTGGCTACATCGTCATCGCCTATGTCCTCCTGCCACTCTACTATCGTTCTGCAGCTCGTCTCGATCTATACCTATCTGGAGCAGCGCTTCGACGGTATAGCTATCGCACGGGGTGCACTCCTTCATCATCCGAAGCTCTTCGGGCAGCAGCGAAGCTCTTCCTCATCACGCTCATCCTGCAGCAGCTGGTCTTTCTGCTCCGATAGGCGTGCCGGCGTCGCCACGGTCCTCGGGGTCGTCGGCATCATCTGGCTCTACACGCAGCGTGTGGCATGGCACGATCATCTGGACGGACGTCCTGCAGACGGTCTGCGCTTTTGCAGCTCACGCTGGGACCTCATCGTCTATGTCGTCTCGAGCAATCTGGGGCTAACCTCCTAGGTATCGTGCGCTTTGGTCAGGGAAGATCCCCACAGCCGAGTCTTTCTTCGACGACTGGACGAGCCCGCTGTACTTCTGGAAGCAGTTCGTCAGCGGTATCTTTCATCGTCATCGTGATGACGGCCTGGATCAGAATATGATGCAGAAGAACCTCACGTGCCGTACACTCCGTGAGAGCGCAGTACGATATGCTTACCACGGCTTCGGCTTTCCCGCTGAACTATCTCTTCCTCGTCTTGGGGATTCTCCTACTGCACTTCGGCGCAGCGTATGGCTTGACCCTACCTGAGCTGAGGAGATGATATCCCTGCCCTTCCTCGCTGCAGGGCACTTAGGTCCAGTGGTCCTGATCTTCTTCACGCTGGGTATTACTGCTGCTTCATTCTCCAATGCTGACTCGGCTCTGACCAGCCTCACGACTTCGGTCTGTACCGATCTCCTCGGTATGAAGCTTGAGGATGATGCGGTAGGGAGCGCCGTCGCTGGTGGATTCATTTAGCGATGTGCGCGGCCTTTCGCCCTCATGGTACTCCTCATCAGTCAGATCCAGCAGAGCTCCCTGCTGAAGACGATCTTCACGTGCAATCTCTATACCTACGGCCTCCCTCTTAGGACTCTTCGCTTTCGGAGCTCTTTACACGCTGGGCAGTACGTGATCGCTTCACGCCCCTACTCTGTATCCTCTCTCCCTTGTGAGCTACGGCGTCGCAGTGGCAGCGGAGAGCCTATGCTATAAGGGTCGGCTACGAGATCCTCCTTTTCAATGGCTTATTTACCTTCCTCGGCTTTGTCTCTTTCCTTCGTGATGGGCAAGCGAGGTGAGATCCACGTCTAATCAATCTTTTATCTACAGATGAAGCAAACAAACATGCAGACTTCTCGTCGCGCTACGCTTCCGGCGTATGACGCGCAAGAGCACGGTGCCTTCAACACGATGCACCGTATCATCAGCATCGGTACGCTCACCAGCCCTGGCGCTGGCTTCGTGCCCTACACCTCCACCGTCAGTGCGCAGAACGTAGCTGCGTCTGAGCCTCGAGATAACTCGGTGAGCCGACAGATGGAGCTTACGGGGTCATCAGCCCTCAAGACAGCCACCGCTGAATGAAGCTACGCGACTCGTCACCGTCATCTCGGCACGTGAGATCGCCCAGACCCCTGCGCGAAAGTATCCAAGAGCCGCTGAACTATGTAGCGGGTATCGACGTCGCACGGCGTCAGTGCCCAAGGGGTGCAGGCTGATGTCTCCATTCGTGGCGGCTCACGAGCAGATCGTCATCCTCCTCAATGGGGTCAATGTCAGCAGCTAAGACAGGGCACCTAAGCTCGATTTCCTATCAACCTCTCAGATATCGAGCGTATCGAGGTGCTTCGTGGGCCCCTCGGCACTTATCTATGGTACGGGTGCTTCTCGGGGCTATCAACATCATCACCAAGCACAGCGCAGAGACCTCCTCTATGCCAAGGCACTGCGGGTATGCACCGCCTCGTGGGTGCAGAGCTCCTGTGGAGCGACGACGTGGACAAGACGGAGAATAGCTCTCGCTGAGCCGCGCTCCAGTGCTGGCTACCGCACGAATACAGACTATGAGATCTATAATGCCCTCTGGCAAACACGCCCATCTCCCTGCGGAGAAACAAGATGGATCTACAGCTCGGCTACAATGAGAAAAAGTTCGGTGCCAACTCCTTCTATTCTGGCTAAGTATCCCAATCAGTATGAGCATACCCAGCGTATGATCGCCTCGCTGCGTGGGACCTGGTGGTGAGCGCCTGCGTCTCTCCCACTATCTATTGGGATCGTGAGTACGACTGCTCGAGCTGGTGCGTGGGACGACCTTCGGCAGAACCACCATATCGTGAATAACTATGGTGCTGGGCTCATCGCCAACCACAGCTCCCTCCTCGGGACGACGACACTCGGTGGTGAGCTCGCTATGAGGAGGTCATCGGAATAAGCTCGGTACGCCACGCGCTAAGCCCGAGAGCTACTACACGAAGTTCGGTAGTCGAACGGAATGTCAGCCCTCAGTCTGGAGCATACAGTCAAGCTGGATAGTGGCTGATCTCCGCTGGGACGCTTATGAGTCATAATACACTCCTCTCAGGAAGTATACCTTCCTCCTTCGGTGAGGTGTGAACTATCATCCCCTTGATCGCTGGAGCTTCGTCGCTACTTGAGTCGCCTCGATGCGCCTGCCGACCTTGAACGACCTCTGTGTATACCGACTCTGTCCACAAGCATGGAGACAATCAGCCTGAGTATGCCTCACTTCGAGGCTATTGCGAAGTACCAGACCTCGCACGTAGAGGCGCACCTCTTACTTCTGATGAAGGGGAGCAACCTCATTGACTGGGTGAAGTTCGATCCCCACGGAGACGGGCTTCACCTCGCACAATATCGCCGAGCTTACGAACCAAGGTCTCGAAGCAGGGCTGGCTCTTCGCCTCGGCGAGTACCTGCCCTTCCTCGGTGATGCGGGACGTCTCAGCCTTGACTACCTCTATATGACGCAGCAGCATCGTGCTCCTGGTGTCGCGATGTCTAAGTATGCGCTGAACTATCTCCGCCACAAGTTCACGGCACAGCTCGCACACAACGTCGGCTCTCGGATAGAAGCCTTTGGGCACTGCGCTATCAGGGATCGTGTCAATCAAGCCAGCCCCTTTGCGACGCTTGACCTCAAGCTCGACTATCGTTCTGACGAGCACCTGCGTGCTGGCCTCGAGCTGAATAACATCACCGACACGCAGTACGCTGATATCGCTGGCGTACCGCAGCCTGGGCTTCTGGCCTCGGGGAGCCTCAGCTACAGCTCATAGGTCCGCTTCCCCTTTCTACGTTGATACGTCAAGCCCCCACCGAAGTGACGATGCCTGAGGTCGGGGGCTTGCTTTATCTGCTTGTTTCATAGGTGAATAGTGGGAGGATATGTAGTTATAGGATGGGGTGCTATGGACCCTATATAGATCGCTGACGCGACCCTATAGGGTCGAGACTGACCATGTACGCGAGCAGTCCGTCGAACCTCTATTTTATTCTGCTAAGGCATCGCACGACCAGCCTCACGGATATACCTCTTCGAAGTGCTACACAAGCCCTTCGCCTTATCGCGAGTATTCTCTTATCCAGCGGAGGAAAAGCACTGTCCTTTCATGAAGAAAAGCGCCTCACGTAGTGGTTTTTCTCTATCTATGACGTAGTCTTAAAGACCAGGCGTAAATCCCAAGATCCACGTACGTAGATATTAGAGTCCACGTACGTAGTCCAAAACTTATCTGCCACTGTCCACAACTTTTATCCCTACGCGGAGCAACAACCTCATAGGTCACTTCACACAGCTATATAGGGATCAGTCCAAAGCAATATAGCTTTCTTCGCCATCCTATATAGGTTCATAGCACCCTACTCAATGGAATGCTCTTGCTCGGATACATGGAGAGGGCCTATTCCTTTACGCTTTGACTGGGGAGCTGTGTCGCACGCTCGTGTGGTGCTGATCACTCCTCGTGGAGGTGCCTGCAGGGAGAGCAGCAAGGTGGCTGTGTGAGTCTACGGGCAGGAGCTGTTATCTTTTGTATCTTTTGCTCTATGTGCGCACGTCTGAAACTGCCCCGATTGATGTGGGGTGCGTGTGGCACGAACCAAAGAGAATAGACTGACATATATAATACGGTATAAGGACTGATGGGAAAGAATAACCTGATCTTCGGGATCCACCCACTTATCAAGCCCTGAGGCAGGTCGTGAGATTGATAAGATCTTACTCAAACGCGGACTGCGTAGCAGCGAAGTGAGCCATATCATGGATGTGGCCAAGGAGCGTACGATCCTGTGCAGATCGTCCCCGAGGAGCGCCTGACGCGTCTGACGCGCAAGCAGCATCAGGGTGCATCGCCTTCATCAGAGATCGAGTCACGCAGCTGGATCAGCTCATCCCGATGCTCTACGAAGAAGGACGCTCTCCCTTCGTAGTCCTCTTGGATGGGCTTACCGATGTGCGTAACTTCGGTGCCATCGCCCGTACGGCAGAGTGCGCTGGTGTGGATGCGATCATCATCCCCGAGCGAGGGAGCGTGTCGGTGACTGCCGATGCCGTCAAGACCTCCGCTGGGGCGCTCCACCGTATCCCCGTCTGTCGTGTCAGCTCGATACAGGCTGCTGTCACCCTCCTGCAGGAGAACGGCATCCAGATCATCGCTGCCTCAGAGAAGGCCGCAGATATCTATACCGAGGTGAGCTGTCGCTTCCCTCGGTCTGGTCCTTGGGGCTGAGGATCACGGGGTGTCACAGGATGTCCTGCGCCGTGCGGATAAGATCGTCCGTATCCCCCAGGTCGGTGCTATCGGTTCGCTCAATGTCTCGGTCGCTGGCGGTATCCTCATCTATGAGGTCGTGCGTCAGGCTGGCCTCGGTGCTGAGTGATAGCCCCTTCATAATAGCTACTCACACCATGCTCACTAAGATCTACGCTGACTCCCGACTGATCAGCGCTCACCGAGCTGGTCGAGTGAGCTCCGTCGTGGTGCGATTCTTCATCTATCCCACGGCTTCGGGCTACGCCTACTGCTGTGACGCGCTGCATCAGCGTGCCATCGAGGAGATCTGTCGCCTAAAGAAGATCGACCTGAAGAAGAAGGCGCTCTCATCGCCTGTGCTCCCGCTGAGCCAGGGTGTCAGAGTACTCGTAAGATGAATGACCGCGCCTTCAAGTTCATCAAGGATCACGAGGTCAACTATACCTCATCCTCCCAGCATCGGGCCCTGCCACGTATCTTCAAGCAGCGTCGTGAGGTGGGTGTCCGCCTTGCCCAGCATCCTATCGGCCGTCTTCTGGCCGAGCACTAGGCAATCCACTGATCACCTCTTCGCTCCCTATAGAGGATGAGGACGAGCCCGAGTATTGCACCAATCCCCGAGCTCATCGACGAGCGCTACGGGAATGCCGTCTACACCATCCTCGATGCTGGCGATATCCCGCTGGCTCCTCGACGATCGTCGACTGCACAGAGAGCCTTCGAGGTGCTCCGATATGACCATGGGCGCCTGGCCGATGAGGAGCCTTACTCAAGAAAAGATTAGACTACAGCATATCACTTATGTCGAAAGAATCTGAGCTTATACTATACTGACGAAGACGTCGAGGAGCCTCGCCTCCGAGAGCGGTGTCCTTCGCAACTGGATCCGTGAGGTCGCTGCTGGCTATGACCGTCGTCGTCGGCGAGCTCTGCTACCAGTTCTGTGGTGATGAGCGCATCCTGCAGACCAATCAAGACTTTCTCGATCATGACTACTATACCGATATCATCACCTTCGACGAGTGAGGGGATGTGATCTCGGGGATAAATGCTCATCAGCCTTGATACGGTGCGTAGCAATGCCGAGCTCTTGGCAATGAGTATGCTGAAGAGCTGCACCAGATGTGATCATCCATGGTAGTCCTCCATCTCTGCGGGCTCAAGGATAAGAGCCCCGAGGACGAGGAGCGGATGCGTGAGGCAGAGGATAAGGCCTTGATCCGACTGCATGAGTTGGTCGGTGAGGGACGCCACTCTTTGACTAAAAGTGATGGCTTCATCGTGCCTCGGCGCGGTGATAGGAAGCCGCTCCCTCTCATCGTAGTTGCGGTATATTCCAGATAAAAGCCGTTTCTTTTGTGGTATCATTGACATCTCGACCACTAAGTGAATTTAATCATCGATCAGGAAACTCTGGTCTGCAAAGTGTCGTGATGGAGGAGGTGTGCTCATTGCCCACCACTCCTTCCCCAAGCTTTCCCACGGAAGCTGGGTCATTCATCCGATCATCCAGCCCTGCGGCGCGCGATCTGTAGCTCTGTCGCAGCTGTCGACAAGATGCACTCAGCCTGCTCGCAGAGCGTGATCCCCACCGTGCTGCAGGTCGACGAGCTAGCCGTGCCTGCCAGCGTGGGCTACGACCGCAAGCGCCTCGGTAGCGACGCATGGCGGCCGTCGTCGAGCACATGCCTGGCACCCGAGGGTGTCAGCCTCTTGGTCATAGACCTGGGACGGCGATCACCCATGAGCAGATCTCCCAAGGGGAATATGACGGGGAATATCTCGGGGCTCTATACCCGACCTGCGCTAAGTCCACTTCACCTCGCGCCTACCGTTGATCCACCGAGATCGCGCCTCCCGTACGAGATCTCGGGACAGACAACCTCCGAGGCCATCACCGCAGGCGTGCCCGTGGAGTCATCTATGAGATCAAGGGACAGAGATGAAGCCAGGCGTCAGACCCTAATGTCAAGGTTCACGTCACAGGGAGGGCGATGTCCTCTCATCGAGCAGCACCTCCTGAAGGGTATGCGTGGAGCCGACCTCGTCCTCTATGGACTGAATAAGACACTGGAGCACAACAGATGATAAAGCAGAAGAAGATCCTCAGCTACCTCCTCTCGCAGGACTACTATCTAGCTGACAGCAGGCGCCCTTAGCGCCCAGAGCAACCTAGACCGCTCGCCCTATAGTCGCTTCGGCTATGGGACACTCGGTATGCGCCAGACGGCCATGACACGAGCTCGGGGTATCGGTGGGTCTGCGTGACGGTCTCTGCCGTCAACCCCGCCAACCCTGCCTCCCATACCGCTGTCGACTCCATGACCTTCATCATGGATCTGGCAGTGTCACTGCGTGGATCTCACCTCGCTGAAGGCGGGAATCGTGATAGCCGTGTCTTGGGTAACCTTGATTACGCTACGATCCTCTTCCCCGTGAGCCGTCATATCGCGGTCAGTGCAGGGACTCACTCCCTTCTCGACCGTGGGCTATCGCTCGGTAGCCTCGAGAAGCTCCAGGGAGATAGCCAGAATAACTATCAACGTACCTATCTGGGACAGGGTGGCTTCAGCGACCTTTACCTCGGTGTAGCAGGGCGTATCGGAGGCTTCTCCCTTGGGGTGAATGGCTCCTATGTCTTCGGCTACACGACGCAGGAGCGTCAGGTATATATCGGGTCTGATGGTGCATCCAACCCCTTCTACCGCACGCAGCTCCAGCTCAAGGGATTCAAGGCTGATATCGGTGCGCAGTACCAGCTGGATCTGGATCAGAAGAAGGGACGTAGCCTCGTCGTGGGTGCTACGTTGGCCCCTGAGATCAAGCTCCGCTCGACGCTCATCGATCAGCACTTCCTCAGTGCCGAGAATTCCAGCCAGCTTGTGCCCGAGTCCTCAGATACAATCACCTCACGTAGCCTCCACCATGTGCCTATGAGCTACTCGGTCGGTGCTACCTATCGCCATAGCGAGAGCTCTCGTCGGAGCAGGCTTCACCCTATATGCAGTGGGCTAAGGCTACGGGCCTTGCTCAGGATGGTGCTGCACCTCGCGACCACTATCGTGTAGGCCTTGGTGCCGAGTGGATCCCCGATCCTCGTGGTCGTGGACTCTTCTCTCGCTCCCGCTATCGCTTTGGTCTGAGGGCTAACTCCTAGTATGCTCGTCCCCACCTCCTCGGGTGAGCAGAAGGGCTACAATGAACTCACCGCATCGGTCGGTATCGGTATGCCGCTCATCGACCGTCGTCTCGCTCGTCAATCATTACCGCAGACCTGCAGGGTACCCTCACCCTCAGGCCACCGGTATGGTGCGTGAGCACTCACTTGGCCTCACTGTGGGATTCTCTTCAACGAGAACTGGTTCCGCAAGGCACGTATTAACTAAGTTATATAGCCTTGCCATGGACTATCCGCTCCCTATATGGTGGAGGTCTACGGCCGACTATGCGCCAATCATTTACACACTAAAGACAAGAGACAATGAAACTGAACAGAATGATCCTGGTAGCAGCCCTCGGACTCTCTCGACGGCTGCTTATGCCCAGACGGTAGAGCCACAGGTACTCCTTTTTGGCTCAGGTGAAGACAGCATCCGCTGCCGCCAAAGTATCAGCCTGCTGACCAGCTTTGGTAAGACGGCGAACTATGCCGACGCCTATGAGCATTGGCAGAAGGCTACGATAACCGCCCCGCAGCATCTAAGAATATATACATCATCGGAGCTAAGATCCTTCACTGGAAGCTTGGTCAGGGCTAAGACTGCTGATGACAAAGAAGAAGATCCTCAACCAGCTGATGAAGCTCTCATGACTGACCGTATCACTTACTTCGGTGACGATGCTAAGGTCGGTACGCCTCAGATCCTGGCTGATAAGATCGAGGACTACAAGACGATCGCAGGTGCTGATGCAGACTTCACGCAGGTTCTATCAGTGGGCTAAGCCTGTCGTAGAGCGCCACAAGGCTGAGTCGCCTCATCCAGCTCCTCTTACTATGCCTTCAGCCTCGCGCCTCATCGCTTCTAAGGATCAGTCGAAAGATCGACCAGTACATCAATGAGTATACGCAGGCTGCTGAGTACGCAGATGCTATCCCTCGCTGCTGCAGAGACGGACGAAGCTAAAGAAGGTCATCGAGACGTACAAGAATCAGATGGACACGGAGTTCGCTCAGAGCGGTCTGGCCAGCTGTGACAAGCTCGAGAAGACCTATACGGTAGAGAAGATCGATCAGCATAAGACGGATAAGACCTTCCTGCAGAATGTCCTCGCGCTCTTCCAGCGTGCAGGCTGCGATGGCAATGCTTCTGTACGTGCCGGTCGCTACCTCTTCGATATCGAGCCTTCGGTCACGGCGGCTATGGGTATCGCTGGTGAAGCTATCCGCGACAAGCGCTACGCTGAGGCTACGGAGTTCCTCAACAAGGCTATTGACCTGGCTAAGAACTCTTCTGACCGCCTCAAGTGCTACGAAGCACTCTTCCAGATCGCTCAGGTACAGCGCAACAGCAGTGCAGCTATCTCTTACGGGAACAAGATCCTCGCTGAGAATCCCCGCAATGGTCGCGTACTGCTCTATCTCGCTGAGCTCTCCGCTGGTAATGCTTCTCGCTACTATCCCGATGACAAGATCAAGCAGCGCTGCTACTACTATCTCGTCATCAATAAGCTCCGCCATGCTGCCAGCGTAGACCCCTCGGTCTCTGCTCAGGCTAACCGCGCTATCGCCAACTACTCTCGCTACCTCCCCTCTGCACAGGAGATCTTCATGCACCCATGATATCAAGATGGTTCTACGGTTAGCTTCGGTGACGAAAGTGTCGTCATCCCTCAACTCACATAGCTCGTCTATGTCTGATCTCCTTCGCACTTAGGTGCAAGAGAGAGGAAGAAGCTCTCCGCCGTCTGGATACTCCATCCAGACAGCGGGGACTTCTCGTTGCATCCCTTCGCCATGCTCTTTGTCTTCTGCACGCTTTTCCTTTCGCTGGGAGCATGTAGCAAGAAGAAGGTCGAGGTGAAGAATCTGGCGGTCAATCCCGACTCGCTCTATACAGCTCGTATGGTAGCGCTCAATACGCTCATCTCGGACTCTGGACTCATCCGCTATCGTATGACCGCTCCCGAGCTTCTGATCTATGAGCGTAATGACCGCAATGAGTGGGTCTTCCCACGTGGTCTTGTCCTACGCCCCTATGACCTCAAGAGCGGTGAAATCAAGTCTCATCAAGGCGGACTCCGCTATCCGCCGACCGCTCAAGGAAGAGTGGGAGCTCATCGGTCACGTCCTTGTCCAGGGACCTGATGGGCAGCGCCTCAAGACGAAGCGTCTCTTTTGGCTTCGTGCTGAGAAGCGCCTCTATTCGGATGATACGACTTACTTCCTCACCCAAGGCAAGGAGCTTCGTGGCTCCCACTTCAATGCCAAGGACGATCTCAGCTGGTATGAGATCTACGACAACAAGGGCGCCTTTGATTACGACGAGAATAAGGCGACCTCACCTACTGCACCTGCAGCCCCACGGGCCGATACGCTGAAGCAAGCTCCCCATCTCTAAGCTCTTCAGCGCAGTGTGCTCTCACCATCGACGATGATTTACTCTATATATTCCTCTGCCCTAATTGCTTTCGGCCTTCTTCTCTGGTGATGGAGATCGCCTTTCTCTCTTCGGATAAGCTCCGTCTTGAGCTTGACCGAAGCCGTGGTGGTAGTGTCGGCTCGATCTTAGGTGTCTTCTACTCGCGTCCCCGACCACTTCATCACGACGATGCTCCTGGGAAACAATGTTGCACTCGTCATCTATGGCCTCTTGACTGCTGTGCTGATGGAGCCTTGGCTCAAGAGCCTCTTGGGCGAGAATGATGGGCTCATTCTCTTGGCGCAGTCGGTCCTCAGTACGCTGCTGATCCTCTTCGTCGGGGAATTCCTCCCGAAGGTGACCTTCCGTGCTAACCCAACCGCACGATGCGCTTCTTCGCGGGATCCTCTTTCTCGTCTATCTCCTGCTCTCATCCCTTTGCTTGGATCATCGGGCTGATCACGCGCGATCCTCTTCCTCGCTGGGCAGCGTACCTCGAGTGTGGCTATTCGCCCCCAGCTCTCTTCACTGGACCTCGAGTACTACCTCACGCATAGCTCGGACGATGGTCAGGCCTCGGGTATCGAGACGGAGGTAAAGATCATCCAGAACGCGATCTCCTTCTCGGGTCTTCAGGTGCGTGATTGCCTTCTGCCTCATAAGAGATCGTCGGTGCAAGCATCGACTCGACGCGTGCGCATCTTGAGGAGCTCTTCATCCGCACGGGACTCTCAAAGCTCATCGTCTATAAGGAGAATATCGACGAAGTCGTCGGCTACATCCATTCGAGTGAAATGTTCCCGCGGTGACGACTGGCAGAAGCGCATCGTCTCAGCCCTCTTCGTCCCCGAGAGCATGCAAGCCAGCACGCTGATGCGCCTCTTGATGCAGAAAAAGAAGAGTATCGCAGTCGTCATCGACGAGCTTGGCGGTACGGCAGGTATGGTGACGCTGGAGGATATCGTCGAGGAGCTCTTCGGAGATATCGAGGATGAGCATGACCGTCAGAAGCGTGTAGCCAAGCGCCTTGATGATCGTACCTTCGTCTTCAGCGGACGTATGGAGATCGATGATATCAACGAGAAGTTTGGTCTGACACTCCCCGAGGATGAGGACTTCATGACTATCGCTGGCTACATCTTGTACCACCATCCCAGCATCCCTTCGCAGGGGCAGATCCTCGAGATCGGTGACCTGCGCTTTGAGATTCTCCGCTCACATCGACGAAGATCGTCTTGGTCAAGATGACCCTCCCCGAGGCATAGTGCCTCCTCCTTCATAGGTAGCCATCACCCTACCGCTCACATGATCCTGTGGCGGTAGGGTGATGACTTTATTATTGACTGCTTGAGGGGCGATCAATGCATTCTTATTGAGGATACCATTGCGCAAGGCCATCTCTTCACAGCTTGCACTTTCCTCCTTCGAACTTCTCAACCTAAAGACTCCGCTTTTCGAGGAAGGAGGTACGAGTAATGAAGAGGTGGCCTTGCGCAATGGTCCCATAATAGGTATATGAGTACGTGGGTAGAGCTATATAAGATGGCGAAGAAAGCTATATAGCTTTGGATCGATTCCTATACAGCCTTGTGAGGTGACCTGTATTAGGTCGTTGCTCCGCGTAGGGATAAAAGTTGTGGACGAGTAGTAGATAAGTTTAGGCTACGTATGTAGCTCTAATATCTACGTACGTGGATATTTAGATTTGCGTGCCTGGTCTTTAAGACTACGTGCATAGATGCGGAAAAAGCACTACGTGAAGACGCTTTTCTCTTCGCAAAAACAACACTTTTTCCCTCCGCAGGATAAGAGGAATACTTGCGATAAGGCGAAGGGCTTGCGTACCACTTCGGAGAGGTATATCGGGGAGCTGGCGTGCGATACCTTAGTACAATTAATAGCGGGCAGGACTCTCGGCAACAGTCTCATGAGGCCGTATTGCAAGGGGTGGTTGAAGTTATTATATAGCTTTCTTATATTCCAGCTAGCGTTCCTATATTGAGGATTTCTACCGTGATCATTCTATAGCTTCGTGCGCGTTCCTATATAGGATTGCGCTGATTCTATATAGCTTTATGATCATTCCTATATGGGTCTACTTGCATTCTTATATGAGTCATCGTGCGGATCCGTATCAATAAGGCGGCTGTCTATCGGTTGACTTTGTCTGATCCTCGGAGCTCTATGCCCACGGTCTATAGCGAGGAGTAGGGCCTTTCAGCAGAAGGTCATGCCTCCTTCTAAGCTGGGATTGGACTGTCTTTGCCTGTAACGTGCCCGATATTATACCGTCTGCAGGGTTGCGGTATTGATGGAAATCACTATTTTTGCCCTGTAATCGATTTATTTATAATCAAACTACAATCAAAAATGATGGACCTTTTTAAGAAGCTTCAGGGGCTTTTCGGGGGAGATAACTCTGCCGAAGCTATCGAGAAGCAGATGCAGAAGATGCAGGAGCAGATGCAAGCTGCTTTCGGTGGTGAAGAGACCAAGCGCGGCTGGCAGCCCGATGAAGGCGTCTACTATGCCAGGGTGAGTACGACAATGCTGTCGAGTACAACAACGAGCTCATTTGCCTTCCAACTATGGTCTCGACCAGATGGCGAAGATGAATGATGCATGGATGCCAAGGATTACAACCGCGCTGAGTGGGTTCGCCTGGAGTGGATCGAAGATCTCAAGGGCTTGAGAGAGCAGGCTGCTGCGCTCGGTGCCTATGATGGTGATGACCGTATGCTCAAGGCGCTCTATAAAGTCTTCGATGGCTGGGAAGCTCTGATGAAGGATGGCTACAAGACCCTCATCAAGATGCGTCTTGATGGCTTCGTGGTACGCCGAAGAACAGGCACAGCTCAAGAAGAATAATACCATCTTGGTGCGTCTCATCGACAACCTCAATGATGCGAGCGAGGAGTTCCTCGATGCTCACGGTGTCGGTGACTACGACTATGATGACGATGACGACGAGGATTAATCGTCGCTGAGCCACACGCTCACTTCCCGCTATATAAGAGCAGTCTACTGCACCCCTCACTGAGGGCTGTGCGTAGGCTGCTCTTCTTGTATCAAGGTAGCTTGCTACCCCTTCACTTGTAGAATCTTGGGCGCTGGCTCGTGAGGTAGCAGAGATAGCCCTGAGACTCAGTGTAGCCCATCTGACGAAGAAGCTCCATATACTCACGGACCTGGCGGTGGTGACCCTTACGCTCCTCTCCCTGACTTGTAGTCTACGACCTCGATATGGTCGTCGGGGAAGAAGATCACACGGTCGGGACGGCGGCTGGTCTCCAGCTCCCACCGATGATCGCACGCTCGTTGAAGATCCTCCCTGTGCCGTCAAACCATCGGGCTGCTTCGGGTGCTCTACGACAGCACGGAGCTGGGAGGAGAGTCCTCCGCATGCTCAGCCTTGATATATCCATGATGTACGGCCTCGCTGATGGCGGGAGCTACATCGCTTGCGGTCTCGATCTCGGAGAGGATGAGGTGCAGGTACGCCCATAGCACGCTGACTATCCTCGGAGAAGTACTCAGGACCCTCACGAAGGATGGCTAAGCGCTTGTCAATAGGGTAGGGAGCTTAGTGCGCCTACCTGCAGAGCTGTAGCGCTATCCTCTTCGGAGTCGGAGTGCTTCTTCTTTGGTAGCGAAGTACTGTCACCTATGGGATCCTCCTTCATCGTCTGATGAGCGGGAGGATCTCATGAAGGGCCTGTCTTCTTCTACGGAGGCTAGGGAAGAGGTCTTCTATCTTGGAGATCTTCTCCTTGCTCTGCTCTTCCCGCTTCCTCCCGGATCCATATGTAGCTCCTGCTTAGGGCGCGAGTGGCGACATAGAGGAGGTTGAGCTGAGTCCATCATGTTCTTCAGCTTCTCCTCAAAGTAGGGCTCAGCGAAGTAGCTCATCTGCAGCGTGCAGTGTACTTCAGAGGACGCTCGTCACGTGCGTTGCCGTAAGCTCTTCGGTCTCGCTGATATGGGGGATGGGGCACCACAGGATGTTCCTCTTGTTGCCGCTCAAGGCTTTCATCCAGCTTCCAGCTGATGTCGGGGAGTAGGACGACGGGAAGCCAGGCCCTTGGACTTATGGATGGTCATCAGGGTGATGGCATCCTCAGCTGAGTTGTTGACGATACTCTGCAGATGGCCTTTATCTTGCCAGTACTGGAGGAAGGTCGAGATATCTGCAGCCTCCTCTTGCTCCCAGCTATAGAGCATGTCGAGGAGCTTGACGAGGTAGGCGCCTTCGCTCTCGGGGAAGAGCTTCCCATAGCGTGAGTTGATGATCTCGACGACTTCGTAGAGCCCTTTGGCGCCCGAAGTCACGCAGCTCTTGTAGCTCGGCTTCGGATAGGTCTCTTCCGCTTGCCCCTGAGAGGGCGAGGACTTGGTGATAGGCTTCTTGGAGGACTGCTAAGCGTAGCGGGATACTGGTATCCGCCAGATAGCTGAGTGCTGCGATGATGAAGCGTACGGAGTATGCGCGATCGACGTGTAGAGCTTCCTCCGAGAGGAAGGGTAGGGAATAGCCCTCCAGCACTTCCTCGGGAGCGTTGAGTAGAGTGTCTCCGCTACATTGGCTGCATGCGCCTTCGTACGAACGAGGATAGCGATGTCGGAGCAGCGATAGCCTCGCTTGAGTAGGTCGACGAGGACAAGCGGGAGTTGATCTAAGGCTCCGCTGGGTACTTCCTCTTCGGTGTCTGAAGTCTCTTCGCTGTCCTCTCCCTCTGTGGTGCTATCATCCTTCTTTTTGGGGGGAGCATAGCGATGGAGTACGACTTGCCCTGAGACCTCGCTGTTGCTTTGGCTTAGGAGTATTCTGCTCCACGTCTTCATAGGCCTTGAGGAGGATGTCCAGCTCTGCATCCAGTCGGCTCTTGACTTCCTCTTGTCCTTCGGGGAAGCCGTAGCCCCTGACCTCGCCCCAGAGTGAGTCGAAGACACTGCGGATGAGTGAGCAGAGCTGTGGGTAGAGGGCGTTGTTGAAGTCTACGATCTCGGGGACACTACGCCAGTTGTCCTCAAGGTTTTTGCGCTCAGCAGAAGACGTGAAGTCCTCGGTGAGCTGTGTGGTCAGTAGGGTGCTGTCGGAGTTGCGGAAGCGGTAGATACTCTGCTTGGCATCACCGACGATGAGGCAGTCCTGGCCTTGGCTCTGGGCATTATCAAGGAGAGGCTTGAAGTTCTCATACTGCATGCGACTCGTGTCCTGGAACTCGTCGATCATGTGATGCTCGATGCGCGCCCCGATCTTCTCGTAGAGGAAGGGCGCATCATTATTGTCCTTCAGTAGCGCTTGGATGAGCGAAGGTGCATCAGAGATGAGCATGAGCTTGCCCTCTCGCTTGAGCTCTTGGAGGGCATTGTCGATGTCGATCAGTATGCCATGAGCCCTCGCATATCGGCTGATCTGCTGGGCCGTGACGTAGATGGGGAGCTGCTGGAAGTTGTAGTCGCTGAATTCCTTGAGGGCATCATAGATGCTGCTGAGGTGAGGCTCTATCTGCCTCACGGATAGCCTGCTTGTTCTTTCCTACTAGCTTAGCCAGCATCGTGTCTGTGTCTGTAGCATCAAGGAACGCACTGTAGGCGTGACCTTTCAGCAAGAGGTACTTGACTTCTATGGAGAAAGCCTTGATTCCTTTCGACGGGCAAAGTTGCTCCGAATACCCCAGTACTACCATTGCTCAAATCTTCTATTGCTACCCCAGACTGTGCCAGTGCATTGAGTGCTCTTTCTGCAAGGGCGCTGAGCGCTTCCTCCTATCCTTTGATGATCTTACGAGCTGCTTCACGAAGCTTCTTGACCTGCGCTTGGGAGGGGAATTCCTGCCCGCACGTAGCTGTTGACGGCTTCGTTCTCGAGCTGCTTTGGCGAAACTTGCTGAGCTGGTCTTCGATATTGTAGCCCTTCCCATCTTCGATCGCCTCGGTGGTTAGCTCACTAAGCCAGCCTCAACTTCCTTGTCGCTCTTCTCTTGATCCTGTCTGGGCTAAGACTTCGAGGACGGCCTGATGAAGGAGTTGGTCCGAGTCAAGCTGCACGGAGGGCCCCAGCATAGCCCAGCTCATAGGCGAAGGAGCGGACGACCTCTGGAAGAATGAGTCGATGGTACGCACACGAAGCTCGTGTACTCCAGCAGCAGGGCATGCAGCGTCGCATTGGCTCGCTCCTGTAGCTTCGCCTCCGAGATACCCAAGCTCCCTGCATAGATCATCTGTGAATAGGGACCTCTGGGGTGCGTGCGAGGGTCGAGAGCTCAGCGACGATACGTCCCTTCATCTCAGCGGTGGCCTTCTTAGTGAAGGTCACCGCTGATAGTCGTGAAGCATCTGGGGTCGCCATTGCTGAGCATCAGACGCAGGAACTCGCGTGTGAGCGCGTGCGTCTTCCCGATCCCGCCGAGGCGGTATATATCTTGAGGGACATGAGCTTGGGGAGGAAGCGTTAGTATTCGTCTGGGGGTACTGGTCAAAGTCGAGCTTCGTCGTCTCGCCCACGATTGTGGTAGTGACGGCGGAGAGGATTGCGCGTAGCCTCGTCGTAGCTGCGACGGTGGCGGTAGATGTCCAGTGCTGTAGATAGCCTCTCGCATCGAGGTGGGATCAGCGATACCCTTACCAGCGATGTCGTAGCCCGTACCATGGTCGGGGGATGTGCGTACGAAGCTGAGTCCCAGCGTGACGTTGATCCCTTCATTCATGTACAGCGCTCTTGAAGGGAGCTAAGCCTCTGATCGTGATACATGGCCAGGATGCCGTCGAAGGAGTCTGCACGACCCGCTGCCCAGAAGCCGTCCCCAGGAAGGGACCAAAGGTGATGATGCCCGAGGTGAAAGCCTCATAGCGGGGACGGATAATCGTATCCTCCTCGTTCCCCATGAGCCCCTTATCTCCTGCGTGGGGATTAAGGCCAAGTACGGCGAGGCGCGGCTTCGTGATGCCGAAGTCTCGCTGTAGGCCAGCCTCGAGGAGGCGGAGCTTGCGGAGGATCAGTTCGCTCGAGAGTCGTGAGGCAATAGCACCTCACTGGGGATGTGTCGTAGCTAAGGCTACACGGCAGTCGCCCGAGGCGAGCACCATCAGTGATTCGCCAGGTGTGCGTGCTGCGATCGCCTCGAGGTAATCTGTATGCCCATTGAAGGGGAAGAGGTCGCGTGGCATCACGGCCTTATTGATAGGGGCTGTGACGAGGACGTCGCAGAGTCCCATGCGGATATCTGCCGTAGCACGCTCAAAGGGCTTCGAAGGCAGCGCGCCCAGCCGCGTCGGTGGGCTGGCCGATCTCTACCTGCTCACGTCCCGTGGTACAGTCGAGGATATTCAGCACGCCGTCCTGGCTTCGCTTGCCTGACGGATGACCTGCCAAGAGACATGCTCGAGGCCGAGGTGCGCCTTCCAGAAGTTTGCTACGTGCGAAGAGCCGTAGAGAATAGGGGTGAAGAGCTCAAGGATGCGCTCATCCTCAAAGATCTTTAGTACGACTTCATAGCCAATGCCATTGATATCGCCGTGGGTGATAGCTACCCGTATCTTGCGTGTACTCATTGTCAGACTATGGATTAGAAGCCCTTGGTGTAGCGAGCCTGAGGATGATCCCTGGGTCAAAGGCCTTGACAGCGCTGGGGCGGAAGGAGTAGAGCGAAGACTCCATCATGCGGATGAGGTGGAGCTTGTCCTCGTTGGGGCGGTAGACGAAGCCCTCGAAGACGTAGACCCTTGCCTGCAGCCTTGTCGACGACAGCATGGCTGACGAAGGGGCCACCCATCATCGCACCGCCTTCCATCTTCCACAGACCACGGAGTTCAGCACGCGCTGTCTCCTCTTCGGGGAGCTGTACACGGCGGTAGAGGAGACCATAGTTCTGCTCGGTGCAGGGGTAGAGCCTTCGAATTCCCCTGAGATATTAGCCTTGAGTACGGAGTCTCGCTTGGCGACCAGAGCATCGAGGCTGATATCCTTGGGGCTGTGATAGGGGTAGGTGTAGACGAGGATGTCGTGGCGAGAGCGCATGGAGGAGTTGGACATCCAGAGGAAGTCCTTGCCGACACGCTTATTGCGAATATCCTCAGGGACATTGACGCGATGAGCGAAGAGGCTATCAACAAGCTCGGTAGCCTTCTGGCTGTAGGTCTTAGCGATAACCTCGCCGTAGAGGAAGAGTTCGTGACGAATGAAGAGATTCATCAGCCCTTCACCCCTGAGTCTTGAGGTAGTTCTGTACCGAGTCGGCGCTGGGTGAGGTCATACGCGCGACGATCTGCCCCTTGGCCCAGTCGTCATAGCTGTACTTCAGCGAGACCTTTGAGTAGCGCTGAGGGTCGATGTCGAGGAGGAAGACATTGCGTACGAGCTTCAGTGAGCCTTCGAAGGATGGGGTAGGGACGCGCGAGATGCGCAGGAGGGTTCGCTCTGAGGAGGGCAGGGCATCTTCTTCGAGTAGGGTCATAGAGTTGCATAGCCATGGGGGACTCGAAGTAGTCCTTCTCCATGACGAGCATCAGCTCGCCTGGCTTCCCTGATAGCGCCTCTGCTGGAGTACAGAGGAGTTCTGGAGGAAGATTTGCAGGAGCCGAAGGCTAATATGCTTGCGATGAGGGGCGGGTAGGGCGAAGCCCATCCGAGTAGTTGATCTTCATAAGGCGTATGTTGCTTTTGTCTATCGTGCTTATTTACAGTAAGACAAAGATAACCAAAGTGGCACAGACTACTGCAGGAGTAGCTCTGTGCTATGAGGCTCCTTCCAGTCCAGTAAATGGGGCGGCTATGCGTCGATTTTTATGATTGCGAAGGAATTGTCCTATGTGTAAGTATATCTGCGTCTTATGAGCGGTGAAGAAGTGGGCCTCCATAGTTGGGTAAATGAACCTATATAGGTCAGACCGCCGACCAATATGGGTACGGGGTAGGGCTATATAGGGATGAGTGAAGCAAGCTATATAGCTTTGGACCGATTCCTATATAGCTTTGTGAAGTGACCTCTATTGAGTTGTTGCTCCGCGTAGGGATAAAAAGTTGCGGACGAGTGGCAGAAATGTTTGGACTACGTACGTGGATCTAATATCTACGTACGTGGATATTTGATTACGTACCTGGTCTTTAAGACTACGTACAGAGATGCGGGAAAACCACTACGTGAAGGTGCTTTTTCTTCACGAGAAGAGCACTTTTCCCTCCGCTGGATAAGAAGAGTACTCGCGATAAGGCGAAGGGCTTGTGTATCTCTTTGGAGAGGGTATATCGGGGAGCTGAGTGCGATGCCTTAGCACTCTAAAATAGAAAGTAGGACTCAATGCAACAGCCTCAATATAGGGTTGCGAAGGGGACAGTATAGCGGTGGTATGCAATCCCTCATTGCGACGAAGTGATTCTCGATGAGGTGTTCCCCTCGCGCGTACATTCTCTATCTATGTGGAGCTGGGGAGCAAAAGAGCTCTCGTGGGGTAGGGCTTCTACACTACCTATAAATACCGTACCTTTGCGGGACAAATAAAGTATCATATAATAGTAAGCAACAACGACACAATGACCTCTAAAGAGATTCGTGAGTCATATAAGTCTTTCTTCCAAAGTAGTACACACGATCGTACCATCAGCTCCGATGGTGGTCAAGGGCGACCCTACCCTGATGTTTACGAACGCAGGGATGAACCAGTTCAAGGATATCATCCTCGGTAATGCCGAGATCAAGCATAGCCGCGTGGCGGACTCACAGAAGTGCCTTCGCGTCAGTGGTAAGCACAACGACCTCGAGGAGGTGGGCATGATACGTACCACCACACGATGTTTGAGATGCTTGGGGAACTGGTCCTTCGGAGATTACTTCAAGCACGAAGCTATTGACTGGGCTTGGGAATACTCTGACTGAGGTATCTCACCTCTCCCCGAGCGTCTCTATGTGACGGTCTTCGAGGGAGCTCCTGCTGAAGGCCTTGAGCGCGATGACGAGGCTGCCTCTATCTGGGCAAAGCACCTACCCGCCGAGCGCATCATCAACGGGAATAAGCACGACAACTTCGGGAGATGGGTGACCAAGGTCCTTGCGGTCCCTTGCTCCGAGATCCATATCGACATCCGCTCTGATGAAGAGCGTAAGGCCGTCGATGGCCTCACGCTGGTCAACCAGAGCCACCCTCAGGTCATCGAGATCTGGAACCTCGTCTTCATGCAGTACAACCGTAAGGCCGATGGCTCTCTCGAGCCACTGCCCTAAGCGCGTCATCGATACGGGGATGGGCTTCGAGCGTCTCTGTATGGCTATGCAGGGGAAGACGTCGAACTATGATACCGATATCTTCACCCCGATGATCCAGGCTATCGCCACGCTCACGGGGATCGAATATGGGGCTGACCAGAAGTCGGATGTCGCTATGCGCGTCATCGCCGACCACATCCGTACGATTGCCTTCGCTATCACCGACGGTCAGCTTCCCTCCAACGCTAAGGCGGGCTATGTCATCCGCCGTATCCTACGCCGTGCTGTCCGCTACGGCTACACCTTCCTCGGTCGTCGTGAGGCCTTCATGTATAGCCTCCTGCCCGTACTCATCGAGACGATGGGCGATGCTTATCCCGAGCTCATCGCTGGTCGCGAGCTCATCGCTAAGGTGATGCGTGAGGAGGAAGAGAGCTCCTGCGCACGCTGGAGACGGGTATCCGTCTGCTGGATAAGCAGATCGAGGAAGCGAAAGAAGGCGGGTAAGACCGTCCCTAGATGGGCACGATGCCTTCGTCCTCTATGATACCTACGGCTTCCCCTCGACTTGACCGCCCTGATCCTCACTGAGCAGGGGCTGAGCGTCGACGAAGCGGGCTTTCGATAAGGCTATGCAGGAGCAGAAGGAGCGTGACGTAATGCCGCTGCTATCGATGCTGGTGACTGGCAGGTCGTCAATGATGGCTCTGCTGTACGCTTCGTCGGCTATGATACCCTCGAGTGCACCACGGAGATCCTCCGCTATCGTGAGGTGAAGCAGAAGAATGCTACCTTCATCAGGTCGTCCTCTCGAGACTCCTTCTATGCAGAGATGGGTGGGCAGGTAGGTGATAAGGGCTTCCCTCATCGCCGCCGATGGCACGAAGTACGAAGTCTTTGATACCAAGCGTGAGAACAACCTCGCTATCCACCTGATGAAGAAGCTCCCCGCTACGCTGGAGGGGGACTCCGTGCCGTGGTTGACGAAGAGCGTCGTCATCGTATCGAGGCTAATCACTCTGCTACGCACCTCCTGCATGAGGCTCTGCGTGAGTCCCTCGGCTACACGTCGAGCAGAAGGGTCATTCGTCTCTGATGAGGTCCTGCGCTTTGACTTCGCTCACTTTGCGAAGGTCGAGCCCGAGCAGCTCCGTGCTGTCGAGCGTATCGTCGCGCACGTATCCGTGCCTGCATCCCCTGCAGGAATACCGCGAGGTGCCCATTGACGAAGCTCGCGAGATGGGGTGCTATGGCCCTCTTCGGTGAGAAGTATGGGGATCACGTCCGCGTCATCCGCTTTGGCTCATCGACCGAGTTCTGTGGGGACGCACGTCGCCTCTACGGGCGTGATCGGTGCGCTGCGCATCACGAGTGAGTCCTCCGTCGCCGCAGGTGTACGCCGTATCGAGGCTGTCACGCGTGCAGCTGCTGAGAACCACCTCTATGAGCAGGCTGATATGATCGATGCTATCCGCCAGCTCTTCAACAATAGTCCCCAGCTGATGACGGCTATCCGCAAGACCCTCGAGGAGAACGCCGAGCTCGGCAAGCAGGTAGGGAGTACGTCCGTGAGCAGATCGCCCGAGAAGAAGCGTCAGCTGCTGGAGAAGCGTGTCGAGGTCGGTGGTGTCCGTCTCTTCCTCGTCAGAAGGAAGTCCCCGCTGAGATCGTGAAGGATATCGCCTTCCAGATCGCAGGTGAGCTTCACGAGCCCTTCGTCTTCATCGCTGCTTGCGTAGAGCCCAGCTCTCTAAGCCCAGCCTGACGCTGATGATCAGCAAGGATCTGGTAGAGTCAAGAGGCTGGAATGCTTCACAGCTCCTCCGCTGCCGCTGCTAAGCATATCCAGGGCGGTGGTGGCGGTCAGCCCTCACTTCGCTACGGCTGGTGGTAAGAACGTCGATGGACTCAACGCTGCCGTCGAAGAGCTCTCTCCCGCTATGGAGCTGAAGGCATAGCCTCACCCCTGTACGGATGATCATCGGTACACAGATACTCGATCACAAGCTCCCCTCAGTCGCTGAGGGGCTGGCTTGCGATCGACTCTTTTTAGTCCTGGAGGAGCGTGTCGAAGAGCTCCATCCCGACCTCCTTCCTCAGCTGCAGTCTGCACTCCCTGAGGCCATACTGTCGTACGCTGCGAGGTGGCGAGGAGTGCAAGACGACGGAGTCGCTGGGGCTCCTATGGACTTGGCTCAGCGAAGAGGGAGCTACTCGTCGTAGTGCCCTCGTTCTCGTTGGTGGAGGAGCCCTGCTTGACTTAGGGGGCTTAGCTGCCTCGACCTATATGCGTGGTATAGCGACGGTCTATGTGCCGACGACACTGCTGGCGATGGTCGATGCCTCGGTAGGGGGAAGACTGCGATTGACTTCCCTCGGGGTAAAGAACCTCATTGGCTCCTTCCACCCTGCCCATGAGGTCATCGTTGATATTGACTTCCTGCGCACTCTCCCATGGAGGAACTCCTCTCAGGCTATGGTGAGGTCGTCAAGCATGCCACCCTTGATGGGTCGGAGAGGCCTGGCAGGAGGTCTGTCATATTGGCGACCCTGTTGGCCTGTGGATGACGAATGGCAGGCCCTCATCGAGAAGAGCATTGCCTACAAGACTTCGTTGTGGAGGCTGATCCCTACGGAGCGAGGGCTTCGCCGTATCCTCAAATATCGGTCATACGGTAGGGCACGCACTCGAGGCCTATTCGCATCAGAATGAATTTCGTCGCACGCTCCCTACATGGTGAGGCTGTCGTCTTTGGGCTACTCATCGAGAGCTATATCACGATGCGCCAGCGTGGGACGAGCAAGGAGTATATCCGCCAGCTGATGACCTTGGCCCGTGAGCTTTACTCGCCCCTTCTTCTATACCTGCAAGGATTACCCTGAACTGCTGCGACTCATGCGGCATGATAAGAAGAACTCGCAGGGCACCATCACGCCTGATGGGCGTCATCGAGCCTGGAAAGTATCGAGGCGGTAGAGGTTGAGGATGAGGGAGCTATCAAGAAGGGCTTGATTTTCTTCAGGAGACATTTGGTAGTTAGCCACTTCTCCTTATCTTTTGCAGCGCAAAAGGGACAAAGCTCAAGCGGTGAGTCTCCAGAGCACTCGGGATGTAGCTCAGCCCGGTTAGAGTACTCGTCTGGGGGCGAGTGGTCGCTGGTTCGAATCCAGTCATCCCGACTCGATATAATGCGAGTAGAAGTGAGATCCACTTCTACTCGCATTGCTAATAGCCCCTCATAAGGTATGGCTATGGTGCTTCGCTCTGGGTGGAGGATCATGCTATGGTGCCTTACTCCTCTCTATCTATTACCTGCGCTATAAATCCCCCGTAATCTTTTGTATTTTTGTAGAGAGAACAAGCACTTATCACTCGGTGTGCAGGCCTCAGGCTGGCTGCCGATCAAGGAAAAAGAATATATGTATCGCACTACTACCTGTGGCGCCCTGCGCCTCAGCAATGTCGGGGAGCAGGTGACGCTCGCTGGCTGGGTCCAGAAGGCACGCCGTATGGGCGGGATGACCTTCATCGACCTTCGTGACCGCTATGGTATCACTCAGCTCGTCTTCAATGAAGCTCACGTAGGCGAGGCTCTCGTCTCAGAGGCAGAGAAGCTCGGTCGTGAGTACGTCATCCAGATCACGGGTGAGGTCACTGAGCGTGAGAATAAGAATCCTAAGCTCCCTACGGGGGATATCGAGATCTCGGTCAAGACGCTGCGCGTACTCAATCCCGCAGAGGTGCCTCCCTTCACTATCGAAGACGATACCGATGGTGGGGACGACCTGCGTATGAAGTACCGCTACCTCGACCTGCGTCGTAGCTGCGTACGCTCAATCTTGAGCTGCGTCACCGCTTCGCCCTCGCCGTGCGCCGCTATCTTGATGGTCAGGGCTTCCTCGAAGTAGAGACGCCTGTCCTCATTAAGTCTACGCCAGAGGGTGCTCGTGACTTCGTCGTGCCCCTCTCACGCATGAACCCCAACCAGTTCTACGCTCTGCCCCAGTCTCCTCAGACCTTCAAGCAGCTGCTGATGGTTAGTGGCTTTTGACCGCTATTTCCAGATCGTCAAGTGCTTCCGTGACGAAGACCTTTCGTGCGGACCGCCAGCCTGAGTTCACGCAGATCGACTGTGAGATGAGCTTCGTCGAGCAGGAGGATGTGCTGACGATCTTCGAGGGGATGACCCGCTATCTCTTCAAGGAGTTGCTTGATCTCGATATCCAGACGCCCCTTCCCAGCGTATGAGCTGGCACGATGCGATGAAGCGCTATGGCTCTGATAAGCCGGATACACGCTTCGGCATGGAGTTCGTCGAGCTCAAGGATGTGCTCTCCGGTCATGGCTTCTCCGTCTTCGATGATGCAGCCTATATCGGTGGTATCTGCGCCGAGGGCGCTGCAGTTATACGCGTAAGCAGCTCGATGCTCTGACTGACTTTCGTCAAGCGTCCGCAGATCGGTGCTATGGGCATGGTCTATGCTCGTGTCGAAGCTGATGGCTCTGTCAAGAGTAGTGTTGACAAGTTCTACAGTCAGGAGACGCTGCAGGAGCTGGCACGTACGATGCAGGCCAAGCCCGGTGACCTGATCCCTCATCCTCTCCAGGTGATGATGCGATGAAGGTACGTAAGCAGCTCTGCGAGCTCCGCCTTGAAGTGGGCAATCAGCTTGGGCTCCGCGATAAGACGAAGTTCTCCTGCCTCTGGGTGGTTGACTTCCCCTCTTCGAGTGGGATGAAGAGACACAGCGCTTCTACGCTATGCACCATCCCTTCACTTCTCCCAAGCCCGAGGATGTACCCCATGCTCGAGACGGATCCCAGGGGACGGTGCGCGCCAATGCCTACGATATGGTCATCAATGGTGTAGAGGTCGGTGGCGGATCGATCCGTATCCACGACAGCAAGCTGCAGGCACGTATGTTTCGACCTCCTTAGGCTTCACCCCGAGAAGGCACAGGAGCAGTTCGGCTTCCTGCATGAATGCCTTCAAGTATGGTGCTCCTCCTCATGGTGGTCTGGCCTATGGTCTTGACCGCTTTGTCTCCCTCTTCGCAGGGCTGGATAGCATCCGAGACTGCATCGCCTTCCCCAAGAATAATGCTGGGCGTGATGTGATGATCGATGCACCTTCGCTGATCGATCAGGAGCAGCTCGATGAGCTTTCTATCTCAGCCTTGTAACCCCGACGAAGTAGCCTAATCCCTTAGACTTATGGTATATCGCCTATTAATGCTCTCCGATGAGAATGACTTCTTCAAGAGAGAGCTTCAGATCGACTCCGAAGCCACCTTCCTTGAGTTGAATGACTTTATCCTCGACTCGCTGGGTTATGCTCGTGACGAGCTGACGACCTTCCACCTCTGTGATGAGGAGTGGCAGAAGGAGCTTGAGATCACGATGATGGATATGGGGATGCTTCGGATGAGGATAGCTACCTGATGGCTGACACTGCTCTGGAAGATCTGCTGGATCATGAGGGACAGCACCTCTTCTTTGTCTTCGATATGCTGAGCGAGCGTGGCTTCTTCATCGAGCTGGCAGAGCTAATCCCAGGCAAGAGTCTTGATAAGCCTGTCGTCACGAAGGCTGAGGGTAAGGCTCTAAGCAGCTGGAGAGCATTGAGGTAGCAGCTTCCCGTCTGGCAACGCCTGCTACGGGTGAGCTATGGGATGACGAACTCTTTCTCCGACGAATCCGTCGATGAGGGGATATCGACCTCGAAGGCTTCGACATCGCCGATGCAGAGAGCCTCTACTAAGCAGGAGGATCTCCCTACACTTATCGTGCTTGTTGGCCCCACAGGGGTAGGCAAGACGGCGCTTAGTATTCGCCTCGCGCAATACTTCGGTTGCAGCATCCTCTCGGCAGACTCTCGTCAGATCTTCCGTGAGATCTCTATAGGCACAGCAGCCCCTCCGATGAGGCAGGGCTGCTGTGCCTCAGTATTTGTCGGGACAAGGTCAGTCGCAGAGCCACATAGTGCCGCTACCTTCGAGAGCGAAGTCCTGGAGCCTTGCCCTCAAGTCTCTGCTGAAAGTTCTTCTTCCAGCACTTCTCCGGGGCTCGATGATGTATGTCGATGCTATCACGAAGGGAATTGATAGTATGCCAGACGTGCCCGAGGAGGTTCGCTCAGTCGTCTGGGGGCGCTATGCCGCGGAAGGGCTCGACGGAATCCTTGCGGAGCTGCGTCTCTTGGATCCTGTCTATTATAAGGCGGTTGATCCGAAGAACTACAAGCGTGTGCTCCATGGTTATGAGGTGTGTCTTGCTACAGGGCGCCCTTCTCCTCTTTCCATACGGGGCTGCAGAAAGCTCGTCCCTTCCGTATCGTCAAGGTTGGGCTCACCCGAGATCGTGAGGAGCTCTATGAGCGAATTGATAAGCGCGTCGAGCTGATGATCGAGGCGGGTATGGTGGAGGAGGCCCAGCGAGTCTATCCGCTTCGTAGCCTTAATGCGCTCAACACCGTGGGCTACAGGAACTCTTCTCCTACTTTGATGGCGAGATTGACTTTGCTGAGGCGGTACGACTTATTCAGCGAAAGCTAGTCGGCACTACGCTCGCAAGCAACTCTCTTGGTGGCGACGCGATCCCGAGATACGGTGGTTCCATCCCGATGCCTGGGAGGAGATAATTGCTTACATCCATCAATAGGGACTTTGTTTCCATATATAAGTATGGGGCGTACTACTATTGGTATGCACCCCTATACTATATTGCTTTAGTGGTGAAGCTATAGTGATGAAGACCCATACCAAATAGGAGCTGTTGCCGAGAGTCCTGTCTCCCTTATTTAGAGTGCTAAGGCATCGCACGCCCAGTCCCCGATACACCTCTCCGAAGTGGTACGAGCCCTTCTGTCTTATCGCGAATATTCCTCTTGTCCAGCGGAGGAAAAAGTACCATTCTCGTGAAGAAAAAGCGCCTTCACGTAGTGGTTTTCCTGCATCTATGTACGTAGTCTTAAAGACCAGGCACGTCAATCCAAATATCCACGTACGTAGATATTAGATCCACGTACGTAGTCCAAACTTATCTGCCACTCGTCCACAACTTTTGTCCTCACGCGGAGCAATCACTAATATAGCCTGCGGGGCGACCAGTATTGTCGACGCGCGAACCACTACTAGGTTCATAGTAGTGACCAATAGTGGTTGACTCGTCGAACCACTATTGGTTTTACATGTACCACTATTGGTTTGCACTACAAGCAAGTAGTGGTATGCATTCGTTCCTTCCACGAGTATAGAAGTAAGCCCCTGACGCATGGCTGTTACATGACATCAGAGCTCTTCTTTGCACCTTTCTTTATGTATGTATGTATGCATATCTTTTACTAAGTTTGTGGTAGACAACTGAATCTGAAGACATCTAGTCTACGCCACAAACGTCTTACCATAACTCACGATACCCATATGAAGAAGCGAGCCCTTCATAGTCTATTCGCCTGTCTCTGAGAGAGCGCTCGCCTCATGCGGTAGTCAGTCAGGGCCCTCCACTTCGATCACGACGGAGCAAGGAGAGTCCCTGCAGTGGATACGAGCGACGTCATCGGCTATGAGGTATTAAAAGTTCCCAGTGGCATTACAATCTCTGAAATTCTAAATCACGTATAAGCATGAATAAGATTATCCTGTGTATAGCCTTTGTTGCTATGCCAACTACAAGCTATTGGTCAGTCTCAGTCTCGCTATGACTGCCTATATGAGTACACCGTCAAGGCATCCAATGGTAACCGAGAGGTTTATTCTACAATCCTCCAAATTGGAAGCACTTCGGCACTGTTCTCTGACTACCTTGCATTTCAGCTGGACTCCCTACGACAGACGAAGTCTCCTGATGAACAAATCAAAATGGGTGAAGCACGTCTAAGGAAGTCTGCTTACTTCTTTGACCAAACTGTATTTCAGAACACCCCGAAAGCGAAGCTCTCGGTCTATAGCACCATTATCCCAAACCACTATACTTATCAAGAGGATAAAGTCAATATGGTATGGGAGATAGATGACAGCAGTACTGATACAATAAGGTGGCTATCTATGTCGTAGCTACAGCAGAGTATGGTGGTAGGTCTTGGGTAGCATGGTATGCTCCTGATATCCCTCTACAGTTTGGACCTTGGAAATTTACGAGCTTGCCAGGTCTAATCCTAAAGGTTTACGATAGCGAGCAAGTACATTGCTTCGAAGCTATTCAGCTAAGGAAAGCAAACTTAAACATAGTAGAACCTCAGTATGGGGATGTAATCTCCACTACCCGTACAAAATTCCTCAAAGCAAAGAATAGCTTTGAAGAGAATCCAATGGCTAATCTTCCGCCAGAAAGTATCGCAGACATGGTCGTTATGAAAGGAGAGTCTGGGGAAAGTTCTACTAATCAACGGAATGCAATTACGCTTTCAAGAGAAATGGATATATCCCAATAGAAAAGGAGTGATTATGAAGCCTTGGCCTCGTCTATTGCTGTCTTTCACTCTTGCTGTAGTCTGGAATATCTCAGTATCTGCTCAGACTTTTTGCTAAGTGGGGTTGTTATGGATGCTAGCAGAACGCAATAGAGGGTGCTAGCATCCAGCTATCTATTGGGCACAGTAGCCATCTCTATTACAGATGAGCGAGGACAATTTAGCTCTCTACAAAAGGCCAGGCTGACAGTCTCTATATCATTGTTAGTCATATCTCCTTTGAAAAGAAGAGTATAAGACTAGGGCGGAGGCAAAAGATATCACGATAGTCCTCTCACCCAAACAGACAATCCTCAAGGAAGTGACTGTAAAGACTCCCTCTTTGACTCAAAGAGGAGACACTCTACATATAGCCTACGGGCATTCTCAGGGGAGGAGACTACAGGCTGAGGGATGCACTTAAGAAGTTCCCAGGGATAGATGTCAGAAAGTGGAAAAATAAAGTATCAGGAAAGGAGATATCAAACTTCTATATCGAAGGTTTAGACCTATTGGGCAGGTAAATATAACATCGCAACTAATAATATTCCGTCGAGCTATGTGTCATCGGTACAAGTGCTACAATCACTCCGATGCCAAGATTGATAAAGATGTACTGACCGATGATGTGGCACTTAATATAAGTCTAACCAAGAAAGCAAAAATTAAACCTGTCGGGGCTATAGCCTTGTGGCTGGCATTGGAGAGATGCTCTATCAAGCTTTCTGGTTCGGGTATGATATTCAAGCCCTCAAGTTCAAGTCATAGGGGTACTTAAGGCAGGGAATATTCAAGAGTTTGCAAACGATAATACTACAGATAATATAGCTGGTGAGAAGGCTTCAACCTTAGCATCAATGATTGTTGGTGACATATCGAGCTACCCTCCCATCAAACGAGAGCGTTATATATTCCTGGGGATTATTTGGCAAGCCTTAGTACTATTGGCAAACTATCCGAAAATGCAACTTTGAGGGGCTAATGTCGGCTTATTTCTCGAACACGCTATGAGTATACAACTTGACTTTGTCGATTCTTTCGCCCCTAATATAAACTATACAACAACAAACCACACCAACAGAACGAAAGCATACTCCATTCCTTGAGATAGAATACAAGAATAATGGCGATAGACGCTATGTCCAGAATAAGTTGTTTCGGTAAAGGCGAGTTATCTTAGCTCGGATAGCAGAGACCTCGCCCTTTGTCCCTTGGGAATTCTGGTCTAAAAAGGTCGCTATAGGGATATTAGTTTCTCTGATGCTCTCTCTTTACGTTGGCGAAAGGCAATACTCAGTGGGGGTATCAAGTTTAGTTGGTTATTCAACTGCACCGACAGCCCAGATTATGCTCTTATCAAATGGGCTCGAGCAGCTGGCAGCCAGTGAACAGTTTTTATCCAAGATTTCTTTATTTTCGTCCTATGAAGTAAAGAGGTCTCGTATAAGCTTCCCTATATCCATTCAGTACAGAGAGACAAGCTCTCAACTCAATCTATCCATAGCACTATAGTCTCTAATGCTATCAATAACTTAAAGGGAGATAATCTTCTTCTGTCCTTTATCCCCGAATACGAGTACACGCATCCATTGCAGAAGTATGTATTTCGAGCGAGTTGGACCTATCAAGTGATTATATTAATTATCGCAATATGGGAACTTGGCAGGCTCAACAAAGGAAGACATATTTTAGATTCAACCCCTCGATTTATTTAAGCTACAAGCTTAATGCTCAGTCCGACCTCAGAGTGCAAGGTGCATATACTGAGGGGCGGGTGCATTAACAGATTTTGCTAACATCCGCAGTACAGGATAATATTATCTCGGCAAGTATAGGAAGTGGCATACTTGCACAAAATAAAACTCTACATCTAAGTACAGACTATCGTTTTCAGTTACCTATAGAGATGTGGTTTTTCAATACGGGGTCACCTATACCTACCAGCATAGAAATCTGATATCCTCCCAAACGATATCTTCTAGGCTTGGTAAACACTTCTTATATCCCTCAGGACAATGGAATCAGTAGCCTAAATATATTTGCCTCTCTACCAAAGCAGATTCAAAGCCTTCACACAAAAGCTCTCATTGACGAGTATTTACAATCATAGTAATCAGTCGATGATGCAAAATGGGTATGTTATGAGTATGAAGGTGGTAGTTTTAGTCTGATGCCATCTGTTGTCTCAAAGCCACTAAGTTCATTGAGATTAACTATACATATACGCTCAATAAAGCGTTTAGTCGCATAAAAAAACACGACACAATCATTAAGGGCACATACATACGACATACGTATTGATTTAAAGCCTATGCCTAAGTGGAGCTTTAAGTCATGGCCGAGATGAACTCCAAAGAAATATCCCCAGGTCATTGGGCGAAACTTTGTATGTTCGATATTGGACTTACTCACAGCAATAAGTCTCTACGCTATACCCTTGAACTCAATAATATCTTCAATGAGCAAAGCTATAATTACTCTGTCTTCAGTGGGATAAATACCTATTCTTACTCTTATTCATTAAGAGGACTGAGTTACTATTATCAATTACTCTGACAATTTAAAGTCAAGTGAAAAAGATTCGGCTTGTCAAGCAATACGATGCAATGCAATGTGGTGCCGCTTGCCTAACCATAATCTGCCATTTCTCTTGAACTATCATATATGCTTGTTTGATTTCAAAGTGCTGTTATATATATGAGGACATTGCAAGATCACCTTTTCATTGCTCGTACCTTCTTCCCTTGAAAAATTGGAGTCTTTAGGCTGAGAAGGCTGAGAAGTTCGGGGGAGGAAAAGTGCAAGCTGTGAAGAGATGGCCTTGCGCAATGGGCTCAATAGTGTTTCATACCACGACCCTATATTTTGGAACCTGCAGATATGCTCGAAGGATAGCTATATAATTCGTATCTTTGCCACTACTTGTAGCCATTGTATAGATATGGAAGGTCTACAAGTAAATGTTCACTGTACAACAATGATGAGAATCAGCCATTCCGTTATATATCGACTGAGCTTGGCTCTTGCTGTGGTTCTCCTTTTCGGAGGCCTTGAGGCTTTTGCCCAGGTGCTACGCAAGCCAACCTTTATGGATTATATCCGCACTTACGAAGCCGAGGCCAGACGTCAGATGAGTCGTCATGCGATCCCTGCCAGTATCACCTTGGCCCAAGGGCTTATAGAAACGGGTGCTGGGACGAGCACCTTGGCCCGAGATCACAATAACCACTTCGGTATCAAGTGTCACTCGACCTGGTCAGGTAAGCGTACCTACCGACGAGATGACAACCCCAATGACTGCTTCCGTAGCTACCCTTCGGCGAAGGAGAGCTATGATGATCACTCCCAATTCCTCAAGGCGCGTCGCTATCAGCGCCTCTTCGCTCTTCGCTACGACGACTATCGCGGTTGGGCTAAGGGCTTGCAGCTCTGCGGATATGCTACGAATAAGGGCTATGCAAATATGCTGATCAAGGTCATCGAGGACTATGAGCTTTATGCCTTTGACCGAGGCGAGTATCCCACGTGGTACTCAGGTCGTCCTGCGCCTGCTCGTCGTCCTGCAGAGGCACAGCGCAGCTATGACAGACCTATGCGCCCCTCCTATATCAGCTATGGCCTCCTCTATGTACTCGCTGACCAGAATGATACCTATGAGCGTATCGCAGCTGACATGGGGATCTCCGCAAAGAAGCTGGCTAAGTACAATGATACTCCCTGAGGACTATCCTCTCAATGAGGGGACGTCGTCTACCTCGAGCCAAAGAACAAGGAGGCTTCTGCTCGCTACACTACCTATACCGTCCGCGTAGGGGACTCGATGCACGACATCTCCCAGCGCTATGGTATCCGACTTGATCGACTCTACAAACTCAATAATAAGGATGCTGACTACGCCCCCGAGGAAGGGGATGTGCTCCGCCTCCGCTAACCTTCACTCGGCACCAGACCCGACAAACTTATGAACGAGCGCTATATGCAGCGCGGCGTCTCAGCCTCCAAGGAGGATGTGCATGCTGCCATCCGCAACGTAGACAAGGGCCTTTATCCCTAAGGCTTTCTGTAAGATCATCCCTGATATCCTCGGGGAGATGAAGCCTATTGTAACATCATGCATGCAGATGGTGCGGGCACGAAGTCTTCGCTGGCCTACATCTATTGGCGTGAGACGGGTGACCTCTCTGTCTGGAAGGGTATCGCACAGGATGCGCTGATCATGAATATCGACGACCTGCTGTGCGTGGGGCTGTCGATGGCATCCTCGTCTCCTCGACGATTGGGCGCAACAAGCATCTCATCCCAGGTGAGGTCATCGCTGCGATCATCAATGGTACAGAGGAGCTCCTTGCTGAGCTTCGTGCTCAAGGTATTGGTGTCTATGCCACGGGTGGTGAGACGGCTGACGTCGGTGACCTCGTACGTACGATCATCGTAGATAGTACGGTCACCTGCCGCATGAAGCGCAGTGATGTCATCGACAACGCTCATATTCAGGCTGGTGATGTCATTGTTGGGTTGGCTTCCTTTGGGCAGTCCTCGTATGAGACCTCCTACAATGGGGGGATGGGGAGCAATGGGCTGACTTCTGCTCGTCATGATGTGCTGGAGCACTCACTCTCAAAGCGCTACCCTGAGAGCTACGACGCTGCTACGCCCGATGAGTTGGTCTACAGTGGCTCGAAGGCTCTTACCGAACCCATCGCTGGTACGCCACTGGATGCGGGGCGCCTGATCCTCTCTCCTACGCGTACCTATGCTCCGATCATCAAGGCGATCCTTGATGAGCTTCGTCCTGAGATCCATGGTATGGTACACTGCTCCGGTGGTGCTCAGACTAAGGTGCTGCACTTCGTCGAAGGCAAGCACGTGATCAAGGACAATATGTTCGCTATCCCACCACTCTTCGAGTTGATCCAGAAGGAGAGCGGTACACCTTGGGACGAGATGTACAAGGTGTTTAACATGGGCCATCGCATGGAGCTCTACGTCTCCGCCGAGCATGCTGCCCGTATCATCGAGATCTCCGAGAGCTTCGGAGTACCAGCCCAGATCATCGGGCGTGTCGAAGCTGCAGAGAAGAATCACCTCACTATCCACTCCCCATTCGGAGTGCTTAACTACGAATAATAGCTACTCAATAGACCTAAATGGCAACGGAAAACGACCTGCTTTAGCCGGATCGAAGGCTTGGAAATACGCTTCCAAGAGATCACTTCGCTTATCACCGCACCAGATATCATCGCCGATCAGAAGCGCTTTATGAAGCTCAGCAAAGAGTATCGTGACCTGGAGCGCATCCTCGATAAGGGTAAGGAATATCGTAACCTCCTCGGGAATATCCAGGAGGGGCGCGATACACTGGAGGCTGAGAGCGATCCAGAGCTCCGTGCTATGGCGCGTGAGATGATGCAGGAGGCTGAGCAGCGTATCCCTTCGCTCGAAGAGGAGATCAAGCTTCTCTTGATCCCTGCAGACCCAGAGGATGCGAAGAACGTCGTCATGGAGATCCGCGGCGGTACGGGCGGTGATGAGGCGGCTCTCTTCGCAGGTGACCTCTATAAGATGTATGTACGCTACTGCGAAGGCCGTGGCTGGACTACTGAGGTCACGAGCATGAGCGAGGGCACTGCTGGTGGCTACAAGGAAATCATCTTCACGGTCACGGGAGATGGTGTCTATGGGATCCTCAAGTATGAGAGCGGTGTGCACCGTGTGCAGCGTGTCCCAGAGACTGAGACTCAGGGACGTGTGCATACCTCCGCTGCTTCGGTAGCTGTGCTCCCAGAAGCTGAAGAAGTAGACGTCGTCCTTAATCCTGCCGATATCGAGATGCAGACTGCTCGCTCAGGTGGTGCTGGTGGGCAGAACGTCAATAAGGTCGAGACTAAGGTCCAGCTGACCCACAAGCCTACGGGTATCGTCGTCGTCTGTCAGCAGGCGCGTACGCAGCTGGCAAACCGAGAGCTGGCTATGCAGATGCTCCGTACGAAGCTCTACGATATCGAGCTTACCAAGCATAATGAAGAGATCGCGGCACGTCGTAAGACGATGGTCTCTACGGGGGACCGCTCAGCCAAGATCCGTACCTATAACTATCCTCAGGGGCGTGTGACCGATCACCGCATCAATCTCACCCTCTACAATCTCTCCGCTATTATGTCGGGAGAGATCCAACCCATCATTGACGAACTTATCATCGCCGAGAATATCGAGCGAATGAAGGAAGCCGCCCTCAACACATCATCATTAGTACAGGTTAGAAGGGGCTACCTCCTATTTCTAACTCCATAGCATACCGAGATTATGACAAGAGACGAACTATTTGAGAACATCAAGAGGAAGAAGTCCTTCCTCTGTGTCGGGCTGGATACGGATGTCCGTAAGATCCCTCAGTTCCTCCTCGACGAGGATGATCCTATCTTCGCCTTCAATAAGCGGATCATCGATGCCACTGCGCACCTGTGCGTAGCCTACAAAGCCCAACCTTGCTTTCTACGAAAGTATGGGTTCCTTCGGCTTGCAGGCCTTTGAGAAGACCGTTGCCTATATCCAGTCAGAGTATCCCGATCAGTTCATCATCGCTGATGCTAAGCGTGGTGATATCGGGAATACGAGCGATATGTATGCCCGCAGCTTCTTTGAGCACCTCAAGGTCGATGCCCTGACTGTGGCTCCCTATATGGGAAGTGACAGCGTCTTGCCCTTCCTCAAGTATGCTGGGCGCTGGGTGATCCTCCTTGCTCTTACCTCGAATGCCGGAGCAGCAGACTTCCAGATGCTCCCCGTCGATGGCGGGTGAAGAGGCCCTCTTTGAGCGCGTCCTACGTACTAGTACCGAGTGGGGCAATAGCGATCAGCTGATGTATGTTGTCGGTGCTACCAAGGCCGATATGCTGGAGCGTGTTCGCGCTATCGTACCCCGATGCCTTCCTCCTTGTCCCCTGGCGTTGGCTCGCAGAACGGGAGCCTTGAGGATGTAGCTCGCTTTTGGTCTGAATAGCCAGTGTGGTCTCCTTGTGAATGCCTCACGTAGCATCATCTATGCTGACAATACTGAGGCCTTTGCCAATGCAGCAGCTGCTGAGGCTGAGGCTCTACGTCGCCAGATGGCTGAGATCCTTATTAAGAACAAAGCTTTATCGAGGCCTAAGCCCAGATCCGAGACAGACCGTATATGCAGTTTAGTGCCTCACAGATAGCCCCCCTTATCTCAGGCGTCATCGAAGGTGACGCCTCCGTCCTCGTTTCCGAACTTCGGGAAGATCGAGTCGGCTCAGCCAGGTGATCTTGCCTTCTTGGCTAACCCTAAGTACGAATCCTTTGCTTACACGACGAAGGCCTCGATCCTGCTGGTGGCAAACACCTTTGCTCCCAAGCAGCCTGTTGCCTCGACACTCATCCGAGTAGAGGATCCCTACGCTGCCTTAGCTCAGCTGATGCAGCTGGTCGAGCAGCAGAGTGCTCCTCGTCTTCATGGGATTTCGCCCAAGGCTCATATCGCTGATGATGTAGAGCTGGGTGAAGATGTCTCATGTAGCTCCCTTTGCTGTCATTGAGCCCGGAGCTAAGATTGGCCGGGGCTGTCAGGTCCACTCCTTCGCCTATATTGGTCGTGGTGTCACGCTTGGTGAGGGACGGTGATCTATCCCTCAGGTTACCCTCTATCATGGCGTACAGGTAGGTGCGCGCTGTATCATCCATGCAGGTGCTGTACTTGGATCAGATGGCTTTTGGTTTTGCTCCCGAATCTGATGGCTATCATAAGATACCGCAGCTGGGTAGCGTCTTAGTAGAGGATGATGTCGAGATCGGTGCCAATACGTGTATCGACCGAGCTGTCATGGATAATACGGTCATCCGTCGTGGGGTCAAGCTGGACAATCTCATCCAGATAGCTCACAACTGTGAGGTCGGTGAGCATACTGTGATGGCTTCGCAGGTTGGCTTGGCTGGCTCCTCGGCAGTGGGAAAGTGGTGTCGCTTTGGTGGACAGGTCGGTATCGGCGGGCACCTCACTATCGGTGATCGCGTAGAGATGGCGGGGCAGACAGGTGTACTTGGCAATGTAGCCCTCGGGTACGGCTCTCATGGGCTCTCCTGGAATGCCACTTCGCGAGGCGATGCGTAGCTTCGTCATCCAACCCAAAGCTTCCCCGATATGTACCGCCGCCTACAGGCACTGAGAAAGAACTTGCAGAACTCAAACAACAACTATAAGAGCACGAGTATTATGACTAAGCAAAAGACATTAAAAGCTCCCTTCTCTCTCTCGGGGAAGGGCTTACATACAGGCCTTGATATTCAGATCACTTTCCTCCCTGCTCCTGCTGGGACGGGCGTGTCATCCGTCGTGTTGACCTCGAAGGCACTCCTGAAATCCCCAGCACTCTCTGAGTTCGTCAAGGGTACTGAGCGCGGTACTGTCTTGGTCAAGGGTGATGCCTCGGTAAGTACGGTAGAGCATGCTATGGCTGCTCTCTACGCTAAGGGGGTAGATAACTGCTACATCGAAGTCAATGCGCCTGAGTTTCCTATCCTCGATGGGAGCGCTCGTCTCTATGTCGAGGGTATTGACGCCGCTGGTCTTGAAGAGCAGGATCTCCCAGTAGAGCACTACATCGTCAAGCGTCGCCAGGAGGTCGTATCGGCTGATGGTCGCTCACGTATTGTCCTGCTTCCCGATAGTAAGTTCGGTGTCGACGTACATATCTCCTTTGACTCGCCCGTGCTGAGCAATCAGTTTGCTTCACTTGAAGACCTCGCTGACTTCGATAAGGAGATCGCTTCTTGCCGTACGTTCGTCTTCGTCCGTGAAGTAGAGATGCTTCTCGCAAATAATCTGATCAAGGGTGGTGACCTGGACAATGCGCTTGTCATCTATGACGAGCCTATGGCTCAGGAGAACCTCGACAAGATATGTGATCTTATGAAGGTCACACGTCGTACGGATCTCTCCCTTGGGTATATCAATAATGCTCCTATCATCTTCCCCAATGAGCCTGCGCGCCACAAGCTTCTCGATGTGCTTGGTGACCTCGCGCTCATCGGTCGTCCCTATCCGTGGTCGTATCTTGGCTTACTGCCCAGGGCATAAGATCAATCAATGAGATGGGAGCTAAGATCCGTAAGGATATTAAGCTCAATGAAGCTCAGGCTCCTCTCTACGATCCTAATGCGACACCTATCCTTGATGTCAACCGTATTCGTGAACTCCTCCCACACCGCTATCCCTTCCTGATGGTTGATAAGATCATCGAGATCGGTACGGACTATATCGTCGGTGTCAAGAGTGTTTCGGGCAACGAACCCTTCTTCCAAGGCCACTTCCCAACGGAGCCTGTGATGCCAGGTGTTCTCCAGGTGGAGGCGATGGCACAGGTCGGTGGTCTCCTGGTACTTAATACGATCGAAGACCCCGAGAAGTACTCGACTTACTTCATGAAGATCGACAACGTGAAGTTCCGTCAGAAGGTCGTCCCAGGTGATACGCTTGTCTTCAAAGCTCCGTCTGCTCGGTGAGATCCGTCGTGGTGTAGCCAATATGCGTGGTCTTGCTTTCGTCGGCGAGAAGCTCGTCTGCGAGGCTGAGTTCATGGCGCAGGTCGCAAAGAATAAGTAAATACATCCACAAGAGCCTGCTACTCCTTACCTCTAAATGAGAGGATAGGATGTGCGGCTCTTGTCTATATACATATATGTCTATGTCACATCCTAACATAAGCCCACTGGCGAGCGTCCATCCTGAAGCTAAGCTGGGTGAAGGTGTTATCGTCCATCCCTTCGCCGTCATCGAAGAGAATACCGAGATCGGGGAAGGTTGTATCATCGAGAGTCATGCCGTCATCAAGAGCGGAGCTCGTCTCGGTAAAGCATTGCCATATCCATTCGGGTGCAGTCATCGCTGGTATCCCTCAGGACCTCAAGTTCGTCGGTGAAGACAGTGTCGCTATCATCGGCGATCACACGATGGTGCGCGAGTGCGTGACGGTCAATCGTGGTACAGCTTCGCGGTAAGACGGTCGTCGGGAGCTACTGTCTCCTGATGGCTTACTCGCATGTCGCTCACGACTGTGTCCTTGGTGACCACGTCATCCTCGGTAATGCTACCCAGCTGGCTGGTGAAGTAGAGGTCGATGACTATGCTATCCTCAGCGGTGGCTCACTCGTCCATCAGTTCGTGCGTATCTCTAAGCACGTCATGATCCAGGGGGATCTCGCGTGAACAAGGATATCCCTCCCTACACGCTCATCGGTCGTGATCCCCATCGTCTACTGCGGTATCAATATCGTTGGGCTGCGTCGCCGTGGCTTTACTAATGAGCAGATCTTCCGCATCAACGATATCTACCGTACACTTTACCAGCGTGGGCTCAACAATAGTGAGGCTTTCCGCGTCATCGAGGAAGAGATCCCCGAGAGCTACGAGCGTAGTCTTATCCTCGACTTTGTCCGTACCTCAGAGCGTGGTATCGTTCGCGGGACGATGGACTAATTGCTGTCACCACGTCAATAGGATATACTTATAGCTTTCTCTACCCTCATGCAGAAGATTTATTCGGGCAAGCAGCTGGACATCCTCTATGCTCAGGCTGCTCAGTTGGATAAGCTAAGTGCGCAGGATCATATCGAGCGTGCTGCTGTAGCTTTTGAGCGTGAGCTCCTTCGCCACTATTCTCTCGGTGGTCGCTCGATTTATGTCTTTGCTGGTGCAGGTCGCTGTGGCGCCTATGCCCTGAGTATTGCCCAGACACTTTCACGTAGAGGGCATACGGTCTTTGCCTACCTCTTCTACCGTGGAGGGAAGCTCTCGTCCGAATGTGAAGCTGTTCGTGAGCGCCTCCCAAGGGATACCTTCCGCTTGGAAGAGGTATTTACGGACTTCACACCTCCTAAGATCGCCAGCGGAGACCTGATCATTGACGGGCTCTTCGGTGCAGATCTACAGACACCCTCTTTCGGATGGCTATGTAGGGCTGGTGAAATTCCTCAATGAATCCAGTGCTCCTATCGTGAGTATTGAGATCCCTTCAGGGCTCTTCGCCGAGGATAATTCGGGGAATAAGCTGGATAATGTCATCTGCGCAGAGCGCACGATCGCTTTTGACAGCCCGAAGCTCGCCTTCTTCTTTAGAGAGAATGAGCCTTATGTAGGAGCTTGGTCGTGCCTGTCGCTGGGGATTAGTCCGCAGGCACAGCATGGGATTGATACGGCTTATTACCACGTGCAGGATGCGGCACTCTCTCTGGCTCTGCAGAGCGTCCTCGCTTCAGCATCGAGCTTCCACGGGAGAAGGCGCTTCTCTTGACTTATGTGAAGGGGCATATTGGGAAGACGCTCCTATCTGCTCGAGCTGCTTTCCGTGCGGGATGCAGTGAGCTTCATGCCTTAGTGCCTGCAGAGGAAGCGCTACCTCTCTCTCTTACCCTGCCTGAGCTTACAGTCCATACGCCGTCTGACGAGGCGAAACTGCTCACTGGAATCAATGCTTATCGGACGGTCGTCGTTGGGGAGGGCTTTGGTACAGATGAAGAAGCGCTCCATCTTTTAGAAAGTCTGCTTACTCCTTCGTATTCGCGTCCCTTCCTCTTGGAGGGAGATGGCATCGCACTACTCTCAAGTGATCGTAAGCTACTGAAGAAGCTCCCGAAGAATAGTATCTTGATCGCTTCGCACCTGGAGATGGATGCTATGTTCGGAGACTTCCGCTCCGATCGTGAGCGTCTGGAGCGGGCTCTCGAACTGGCTCGGGAATGCGATATCTATGTCATACTGCGTGGCACTTACTCCGCAGTATGTGCTCCGACGGGAACGGCTTTCTTCGACACAACGGGGAATACCGGTCTCCAAACTCAAGGCGCTTCCAACGTCCTCGCTGGTGTGATCGCAGGGCTTCTGGGTCAAGGCTACCAATCGATCACAGCTGCAGTCTTGGGCCTTCACTTGGTGGGGCTGTCGGCAGAGCTTTATGCTGGTCGTTATTCGGAGCGCAGTCTCACGGCGACGAGCTTGATCGACCTCCTAGGGAGAAGCTTATCATCAGCTCGAGGCTAAAGTAAGCTTTCTCTCCGAGTCATCGGACTTCGGATCGCGATATAAGAAAGGGCGTGATGCAGATAGCATCACGCCCTCTATTTGCGGGTGAATGGTCAGCCTTTAGTCAAGGGGATGAACCATATCTTCGGGACGAACCCACTTGTCGAAGTCTTCTTCGCTGACATAGCCGAGGCGAAGGGCTTCTTCCTTGAGGGTAGTACCGTTGCGGTGTGCAGCGTTTAGCGATCTCAGCAGCCTTGTAGTAGCCGATGTGGGTATTCAGAGCCGTGACGAGCATCAGGGAGTTATTGAGGAGCTCCTGATACGTGGGTGGTTGGGCTCGATACCAGATACGCAGTGGATATCGAAGGATACTGCAGCATCACCGAGGAGCTGTGCGCTCTGCAGGAAGTTAGCTGCCATGACAGGCTTGAAGACATTCAGCTCGAAGTGGCCCTGCATACCGCCGACAGCGATAGCTGCATCGTTCCCGATGACCTGAGCGCAGACCATCGTCATCGCTTCGCACTGGGTAGGATTGACCTTACCTGGCATGATAGAAGACCCGGGTTCGTTGGCGGGGATGATGATTTCGCCGATACCGCTACGAGGACCTGAAGCGAGAAGACGAATGTCATTGGCGATCTTATTGAGCGAAACGGCGATCTGCTTGAGTGCGCCGTGAGCTTCTACGATAGCATCGTGAGAGGCGAGAGCCTCGAACTTGTTCTGAGCCGTGACGAAGGGCAGGCCGGTGAACTCTGCGATGTGGCGAGCTACTACGACATCATAGCCCTTAGGCGTATTCAGACCCGTACCGACGGCAGTACCACCGAGAGCGAGTTCGGAAAGATGAGGAAGGGTATTCTCCAGTGCGCGGATACCGAAAGCCAGCTGTGCAGCGTAGCCACTGAACTCCTGTCCGAGGGTCAGAGGCGTTGCGTCCATGAGGTGCGTACGGCCGATCTTCACGACGTCTGCCATTTCCTTGGCCTTCTTGTCGAGGGCTTTCTGAAGCTGGCAAGGCCTGGGAGGGTCACTTCTACTACCTTCTTGTAGCAAGCGATGTGCATGCCGGTGGGGAAGGTGTCGTTGGATGACTGAGACTTATTGACGTCATCGTTGGGGAGGAGCGTCTTTTCGCCTTCGCCGATCTTCTTACCAGCGAGCTGGTGTGCGCGATTAGCGATGACTTCGTTGACGTTCATGTTGCTCTGCGTACCTGAGCCCGTCTGCCAAATCACGAGAGGGAACTGGTCGTCGAGCTTGCCTTCGAGGATCTCATCACAGACAGCTGCGATGAGGTCACGCTTCTCTACGGGCAGCACGCCAAGCTCATGGTTGGCGAAAGCGGCACCCTTCTTGAGGTAAGCGAAGCCACGGATGATGTCAAGTGGCATAGATGCGGGTTGACCGATCTTGAAGTTGTTGCGAGAGCGTTCGGTCTGCGCTCCCCAGAGCTTGTCTGCAGGCACCTGGACTTCACCCAGGTGTCTTTTTTTCGATTCTGTAGTCCATACTATGATTGTATCACTAATGATGCGGGGGTGTCTACAGCGCGGCTATAGACTAAGACAAAAATACAAATAGATTTCTGTATTTCCTGCCCGAGAGCCGAATTTGATGGCGCCTACGAAGGCTCCTCTTCGGGCGGGAAGGAATAAGGCTTTGCGTCAGGAGTAAAATGCCTTTCAGCGGGAAGTCATTGGCACTCGCAGGGCGGGTCATATAACCCTCCAGAGAAAGTAATATAACTTCCGACCAAAAGTAATATAACATTCGACTGAAAGTAATATAACATTTGACCGAAAGTGATATAACATTCGGCAGGAAGTAGAGATACTTCTTCCGAGAGTTAAGGTACTTCCTTTTAGAAGTAGAGTATTTCGTCCGAAAAGTAGAGGTATTTTCATTGAAAAGTAGAGGTATTTTCATTGAAAAGTAGAGGTATTTTCTGGAGTACCTCAAGAAGCCCTTGGACAAAGGCTCTTTGTGCCCCGTCCGAATGAGCTTGAATTGCCCCGACAAAATGAGGTAGCCCCCAACTCCAAGCGGTGAGTTGGGGGCTACTTGCGCTGAGTCCCGTCGAGGGCTGCAGCGTCTATTAGCTCTTGAAGGTCTTACTTGTGAAGCCTTCAGCAGGGAATACGCCGTCTAAGACGAAGTACGTCCCGAACTTGAATCGGAAGTTATACTCGCCACGCTTGGAGAAAGACCAGGTGAACTTAGTGGTATCGATGCCGTCCCCCGTGAGCCAAGCAGCCAATGAAGTGTATTCTGTCCCGTATCTCAGGATAAAGAGGTAGTCTGTAGAGGAAGGATCGAACTGAGCTGCCTTTGAGAGCCTGCGCCACGTCAGCGTAGGAGAAGTCCTTATTGGCATCAAGCACGACGTCGAATGGAGCTTGTCCCTCGAAGATCGCAGGCTTCAGGCTGACCTTACTCTGCTTGATCGAGCGGTCATAGTCTTCTGCATCCTTCTTGCGTGGCCCCAGAATGGCGTAGGTCCAGATGCAGGCTGCAGGGTGTCAGGCTATTATAGCTCAGGTCAAGTGTCTCCAGTGCGGGGTAGCTTTCGCCCTCGACGAAGACGCTCTTGATGCTATTATTGGGCACGCGAAGACTCTCAAGCTGCTTGAGACCTTCGATGCGCAGCGTGGAAAGCTTGCCACGCTGGTCGTGGTCTTGAGCTGTAGCACCGCGCTTCAGCCCGATGATGAGGACGGACTGCAGGGAAGTGTAGGGGCGAAGATCAGCTTCGGTGAGCTCTTCATTCCCGCTGAGGTTGAGCGATTCGATGCCAGAGGGGAGCTTGACCGAAGCCAAATTCGTCAGACGATTGTGCGCCAGGCTGACGGTCTTGACCGAAGTGAAGGCCGAGAGATCGAGCGAAGCGATCTCATTCTCCTCAAGAGTGAGGCGCTTGAGCGAAGGAAGGGCGGAGAGGGTAGGGGCAGTTACCTTCGTGCCTTCGATAGTCAGCGCGCTGAGCTGCGAGCATTCGCTGATCTCAGCCTTAGTGATCCCCTCGGCATGACTGATGTCAAAGAGGCTGAGCTTCGGCAGAGCAGAGAGCTGAACGGAGGTAGCTGACGAGGCTTCTACATGATGAAGCGTCAGATAGCGCAGGTTGGGGAAGCCCTTTGCGGAGAAATTCAGGTTGGCGAACTTCGCATGGCTGGCCTTGAGCAGATCGAGATTCGTGAGGCCGCTCAAGCTCACACCGCCCTGAAGTGTCGTGTGAAGGGGCTCGATGTAGAGGTCCGTGATGGCGGGAAGGCCTGAAAGCTCGAGCGAAGAAAGCTTCGGCAGGCGGTCAATAGCTTCGCCGGCGGCATTGCGCATTTCTACAGGGAGCTTGAAGGAGCCATTATCATCGTTGGTGGTGGCGAGCTTGGGGAAGTCCTTTATGACGACACGCTCGAGTGACTCGAGAAGCTCATAGCTGAGCTGGCTGAGTGTGGCGGCCTGGCTACCAGCTGTACCCGTGAGGCTGAGATCAGTGAGCTTCGGCAGGTGCTGCAGCTGTACCTTCTCGAGCTTGGGAGGGCATGAGGGTGATATGTGTGAGCTCAGGCAGGAGGTCCGTCGAGAGGAAGTCGAGGGAAGTGATGGGCGAGAAGCCCTGCGTACCAGTCAGAAGCTGGAGGACGTGGTACTTGCCGTCGGTGCCTTTTGATGAAGTTCACCGCCAGATGTGTCTGCGTCCACTTCGTCGGGTCATTGGAGGCGATGTCGGCTTCGAGGCCATTTCGCGAGAAGAGCTTACGCAGCGTCTCCAGCTCCGAGGGTACGATCTCATCGGTACTACTGGGCAGGGTGAGCTGATAGCTGATAGTCAGGATCACTTGCTCCTGCTTCTTGGTGTCTGGCTCATTGCCGTTCTCCTGCTTACAGGCGGGGAGTCCGAGGCAAAGTGCTAAGGCCAGACTCGTCAGGTAAGTATTGGTTCGTTTCATCCGTAGGATAGATATTTATTGGGGAAAAAGAGACCGCCGCAGAGAGTGCCTCCACAGTGGGGCTACAAAGGTAGATGAAGTCCTTCCTCGGTGTCTATATCTGCTGGAAAATACCGATATGTGGTGACCCAAATAGCCTCCAAAAAGCTACTCCTTCCTCCCCTCGAATGAGTAGGAAGTACCTCACTCTCGGAGCGAAGTCGAGATACTTCCGAGAGTATCTTCACTGTACTTTGAGCGATTTATCAGCTTCTTCCCGACGAGAGTAATTGGCAAAAGATGGGAGCTCTGCACAAAAAGCGTATCTTTGTGCTATATATCATTAATGGTTATTTAACAGATAAAGGAATCACAACTATGAGCTATAATCTCTTAGCAGGAAAGAAGGGGATCATCTTCGGTGCTCTCAACGAACAGTCCATCGCTTGGCGCGTCGCAGAACGTGCTGTAGAAGAAGGCGCAGAAATCATCCTTACCAACACGGCTGTAGCTGTTCGTATGGGGCAGCTGAATGAGCTGGGCCAGAAGCTCAATGCTAAGGTCGTCCCCGCTGACGCTACGAAGGAAGAAGAACTCGAAGTTGTCTTCCAGGAAGCTATGAAGAGCTTCGGCAAGGTTGACTTCGTACTCCACTCCATCGGTATGAGCCCCAACGTCCGTAAGGGTCGTGCTTACGATGACCTCGACTACAAGATGCTCCAGACGACTTCGATATCTCGGCTGTATCTTTCCACAAGATGCTGCAGGTAGCTAAGAAGCTCGACGCTATCGCAGAAGGTGGCTCTGTCGTCGCTCTACTTATATCGCTGCACAGCGTACCTTCGTCGGCTATAACGATATGGCTGATGCTAAGAGCCTCTTAGAGTCTATCGCTCGTAGCTTCGGTTATATCTACGGTCGTGACAAGGGTGTCCGTATCAATACCGTCTCTCAGTCTCCTACGGTCACGACTGCTGGTAGCGGTGTCAAGGGTATGTCTGACCTGCTCGACTTCGCAGAAGACCTCTCTCCTCTGGGTAATGCCGACGCTAACGACTGCGCAGACTACTGTATCACGCTCTTCAGCGACCTGACACGCAAGATCACGATGCAGAATCTCTTCAATGATGGTGGCTTCAGCTCTATGGGTATGAGCGCTGCTGCTATCGAAGCCTTCGCTACGGGTCGCGCAAACCGCGAAAAGTAGTCCACACAAACCGAAGAGGCTTTATACAGCTTTAGGCAATGATACTTCGCACAGAGAACCTCGTCAAGCGCTATCGCTCGCGTACGGTCGTCAACCACGTCTCGATACAAGTCGGACAGGGGGAGATCGTTGGGCTACTTGGCCCTAATGGTGCAGGGAAGACGACGACCTTCTATATGACTGTCGGTCTGGTCGTCCCCAATGAAGGGCGTATCTATCTCGATGACCAGGATATCACGAAGTATCCCGTCTACCGCCGAGCACAAGCTGGTATCGGTTATTTGGTTTCAGGAAGCTGATTCATCGTAAGCTCAGCGTGGAGGATAATATCCTCGGTGCTGGAGCTGACGAATCGAACGAAGCAGGAGCAGCAGGCGCGTCTTGAGGAACTCATCGCTGAGTTCCGATTAGAAAAAGGTACGTACGAACGCAGGTAACCGCCTCTCGGGTGGTGAGCGTCGTCGCTGAGATCGCCCGCTGTCTGGCCATTGACCCGAAGTTCATTATGCTTGACGAGCCGTTCGCTGGTGTCGACCCTATCGCTGTGCAGGATATTCAGAGCATCGTAGCTCAGCTTCGCCACAAGAATATCGGCATCCTCATCACTGACCACAACGTCTACGAGACGCTCAGTATCACCGACCGTGCCTATCTCCTCTTTGAGGGGAAGGTGCTCTTCGAGGGGACTGCTGAGGAGTTGGCCGAGAATGAGATCGTGCGTGAGAAGTACTTGGGTAAGGACTTCCAGCCACGACGTCGTACCTTTCGATATTGATACGACTAAGGAATAGCCCTTCGGCTTCTTCAGAAGTAGAAATGATTAGCCCCCGATTCCAAGACATTGGATCGGGGGCTAACTGCTTTTATATACCGCCCATTTTTGAGGGCTTTGATTTTCCCTCCCATAGGGCTACTTTAGCCGACTTCACTATAGGCTGTGAAACGAACCAGTACTGCTCCGCATTGTGACCAGTACTGGTAACTAATATCGACCAGTACTGCTCACGCTTCGGATCAGTACTGGTCGCTTCGCTGACCAGTACTGGTTCGTTTTTCCCCCTCTCTACATAAAGTAAGCCCTATATCACCAGCTTAGATGCTGCTGGGGATATAGGGCTTGCTTTATTAGAGAGGGGGAGTCTTACCTCTTGAGAAGCTTCTTTCTTAGTGCGACGAGGGCACCCTTAGGCGCTTCGTAGTGGTAGATGATCCCGACGAAAATAAGTAGCAAGAGTGTATTGGCTACCATACGGAGTATGGGAGCATCGGGGAGGGCTTGTGCGATGGCCCATTCAGCAGCGTAGAGTACGCCTGTAAGGAGCGTGTACAGTCCGAGTCGAGGCAGGTCGTAGTCCACGGGGTAGTAGTGCTGGCCGAGGGCGTAAGAGAAGAGCATCACGCCACCATTGGCTACTACTGATGCCCAAGCGCAGGCCATGAAGCCGTAGCGGGGAGCCAGCAGGACGATGAGTAGTACCGTCAGTGCACAGCCTACGATCGAGAGGATAGCCCCCCAGTGTGTGCGGTCGGTGACCTTGTACCAGAGTGAGAGGTTGAAGTACACGCCGAACATTAACTGCCCTGCCATGATCCAAGGCACGACAGAGAGCCCAGGGTAATAGGCTGGTGCGATGAGAAGCTTCAAGATATCCATGTAGCTCATCACCGCCAGGAAGATAAAGAGCGTGAAGAGTACATAGTACGTCATCGACGAGGAGTAAGCTCATGAGCAGCATCCTCACCCTTCTTCTTCTCGGCGAAGATGAAGGGGTCATACAGCGTAGCGGAAGGCCTGCGTGAAGAGGACCATTACGACAGCCAGCTTGGTAGCATGCTCCGTAGATACCCAGCTGTGCATTAGCGTAGTGGGAGTCCTCAAATAGAAGAGGGAAGAGAATCTTGTCGGCTTGGTTGTTGAAGTTGCCCGCTAAGCCTAAGAGGAGCATTGGCAGGGCATAGCGAAGCATGGAGCGAAGGAGCTTGCTGTCGAAGCGTCCCGTAGCCTTACGCAGGGTGGGGAGGAGCAGGAGGAATTGCAGGGCCATTGCTCACCAGATTGATCCCGAAGATATAGTGCAGGGGCGTGCTCTCGGGATGGAGTTCTCCAGTATAGGGACGTACTCGCTGAGAGCCGGTACGCCGTAGAAGGCGAAGAGCGTCAGGAGAATGGTCACCCCGACGAAGTTCATACGCACGGTCATAAACCACCAAGGGCGCTGCTCGTAGCGGAGGTAGCCCAGCGGAATGGCCATGAAGGCATCGCTGGCGACGATGATGAGGAGATAGCTCAGGAGATCCTTGTGCTCTCCGACGTGGAGCACTGTCGCTATGGATCGAGGAAGAGCCAGCCGAGTAGTACGAAGAGCGTGGAGGTTACCCCAAGTGACCATAGAGTCGTCGAATAGACGTCAGCAGGCTGCTCATGCTTGTTCGCAAAGCGGAAGAATGCTGTCTCCATCCCATAGGTGAGGATGATCATCAAGATAGCGGTCCAAGCATAGAGGTTAGTCATCTGCCCAAATTCCTCGGTGATGAGTACGCGGACGTAGACGAAGGTAAGGAGCCAGTTCAGGAAGCGCCCGAACATACTGCTCAGGCCATAGACTGCTGTATCCTTGATTAGTGAGTAAGTGTACTACTCATTGTGGTGGTCGTATGCCCTTAGTAATTGTCGTCATCGAAGAAGCTCCCCGCTTGGCGGATGCGGGGCTTCCTCCCCAGATGACTATAAGCTAAGTCCGTGGCTTCACGGCCACGGGGCGTGCGCTTGATGAAGCCTTCCTTGATGAGGTAGGGTTCGTAGACTTCCTCCACCGTGCCAGGATCTTCGCCCAATGCGGTAGCGATCGTCGTCAGTCCAACGGGGCCACCAGCGAACTTATCGATGATTACTCCGAGAAGCTTATTGTCGATATAGTCAAGCCCGTAGCGGTCGATATTTCAAGGCCCTCAAGGGCGCATAGCAAGCGATCTCCTTGGTGATACGCCCATCGCCCTTGACTTGGGCGAAGTCACGTACACGGCGAAGTAGCGCATTGGCGATACGAGGCGTCCCTCGGCTACGGGAAGCTACCTCGACTGCAGCACTGGGTACGCAGGGCGTCTGCAGGATATCTGCCGAGCGATGGACGATGTCTGCGAGCGTCTCGATGTCGTAGTACTCCAGATGCAGATTGATACCGAAAGCGAGCGCGCAGGGGAGCGGTCAAGAGCCCACTACGAGTCGTGGCGCCCACGAGTGTGAAGGGATTGAGGTCGATCTGTATGGAGCGTGCGCTGGGACCTTTATCCAGCATGATGTCGATGCGGTAGTCCTCCATAGCCGAGTAGAGGTATTCCTCCACGATGGGACTCAGGCGGTGGATCTCATCGATGAAGAGTACGTCATTGGGCTCAAGTGAGGTAAGAAGCCCAGCTAAGTCTCCAGGCTTGTCCAGCACTGGGCCTGAGGTGATCTTGATACCGACACCGAGTTCGGCTGCGATGATATGGGATAGGGTAGTCTTCCGAGGCCTGGAGGGCCGTAGAGGAGGACGTGATCCAGTGCATCGGAGCGCATCTTCGCAGCCTGTACGAAGATCTTGAGGTTCTCTACCGCCTTGTCCTGCCCACGGAAGGTGTCGAAGGAGAGAGGGCGGAGTGCACGATCGATATCTTGCTCTTCTGTGGAGAGCGTAGACTGATCGCGATGTCGAAGCTATCGAGATCCGGCATGAGGCTATGGATGTGATGTGGAGTGAAGTGAGTCGAGGAATGTGAAGAGCGTGCGGTAGACCGTGGCGTAAGCGGTGGAGTCACTCGAGAGGAAAAGGTCGTGGAGGCCGTTGGGGATGCGGTGTGCCTCGACTTGGGGGCCAAGCTTCTTCCCGTAGCGCTGTATATCCTCTACGTCCAGCACGAGGTCAGCCTTACCGAAGGCTTCTTGCCATACGCCCTTAGCGCGGATACTCTTATCTGAGCTCATCAGGAGGATAGGCATCGGGAGCTGGAGACCACGCTGCACGCGCTTATGCCCACGACGAATAGCACGGAGCCAGCCAAGGCGGATGGGGTGTCCGTAGTCCTTCTTGAGATGCGTGTCGTAGTCCCACGGCCCGTGATATCGGGAGAGTAATGACTGAGCATAGAGCTCGGGTGACTTGGATACCCTGCTGATGACCTTGCTTGGAGCTATACCCTGCTGAGGCGCTCAGTAGGGGAAGGACGATCTTCTCCTCAGCCTTCGAGAAGTTGAAGTCAAAGAAAAGGACTATTGAGGATGAAGGCCCGGATGCTATCTTGATTCTTCGTGTCAGCAAGATAAAGGGAGGTGATGAGCCCACCTGTCGAGTGTGCCATCAGATAGACCTCCTCGGCACCTTCCTCACGGATGATCTTCAGTGCTGCCCCCAGCTCCTCGTAGTACTCTCGTAGGTCTCGTACCTCGAAGGCATCTTGATGAGGGAGGATAGAGCGCCCATATTTGCGTAGATCGAGAGCATAGAAGTCAATCCCATGTTGAGCGATACTATCTCCCATAGCGGCCTGGAAGAAGTAATCATTGTATCCGTGTACGTAGAGTAGGGCACGCTTAGAGGGAGCAGTACGGTCGTGTCGGATGAGTGTAGCCGTGACAGCTCCTGCGTAGTCATCTTGCATCTGTAGTGTGCGCTTGCTGTAGCCCGAGATGCTATCAGCACGCCATTGTGCGGAGAGCTCCAGACTAAGTAGACTGCACGTGATGAGAAGGAGGAGGATATAAAGTCGTCGCTTCATACTATCTGTTTGTATTGACTTGAATGCAAAGATAACTTAAATCATGCCATGCCGTGGCGGTAGACATCGCAGGAGCATAGCCTTTGGGCTAAAATAAAGCGAGCTGTCCAGTCTCTGCTGGACAGCTCGCTATGGGAGTGATGTACTTCTTGGGTCCGGTGGTTACGCCTTCTTGTTGATGAAGATGTGACCGAGAAAGCCGAGGACGACGAGTGTAAGCCCCGTGCCGAGGAAGAGGTTAGCATTCTCTACCTGGTCCGTGAAGTAAGTGAAGAGCTGAAGAAGAGCCCCGATGAGCATCACGATGATACCGATATACTGCTTCATAATGTCTCTATGTACTATGGTTATGTGTATGTTCTCTATATGCAAAGTACGCAATAATTCCGTACATGACGAAACGCTGAGAAGATAGCTCTCGATACCCCATCTCAGTGGAGATATCTGGGGGCTACTCTTGTGAAATTGCTGACTCTGTGAAGGGGAGGGTGAGCCTCCTCTATTAGATGCTAATTAGCGAGGACGACGCTCACCGCGGTCGGGGCGAGGACGACGCTCGGGCTCCTTATAGCCTTCGGGCTTGGGAAGCAGAGCACGACGGCTGAGCTTGAACTTACCCTGTCTTCTGGTCGATGTCGATGAGCTTGACTTCGATCTGCTGACCTTCTTCGAGGCCCGTGTCTTCGATCTTTTCGTAGCGCTTCCAGTCGATCTCAGAGATGTGGAGCAGACCGTCCTTACCGGGGAGGAACTCTACGAAGCAGCCGTAAGGCATGACCGAGGAGATCTTACCCTGGTAGACTTCGCTTCACCTCAGGCATAGCGACGATGCCCTTGATGAGGCCGACAGCCGTGTCGATAGCATCCTTGTTGGAGGCGCTGATTTCGACTACGCCGACGCCATCCACTTCTTCGATGCTGATAGAGGCACCGCTCTTCTCCCTGCATACCCTGGATGATCTTACCACCAGGGCCGATGACTGCACCGATGAATTCCTTGCCGATACGCAGGGTCACGATGCGAGGAGCATGGGGCTTGAGGTCTTCGCGAGTCTCGGGCTGAGCTTCGAGGATCTTCCGAGGATGTGCAGACGACCTTCACGAGCCTGTGCCAGAGCACGCTCGAGGATTTCGTAGCTAAGACCATCGACCTTGATATCCATCTGAGTAGCGGTGATACCGTCAGCGGTACCCGTTACCTTGAAGTCCATATCACCGAGGTGGTCTTCGTCACCGAGGATGTCGGATAGGATCGCGTAGTTCGTACCCTTGTTCTCAGAGATCAGACCCATGGCGATACCCGATACGGGCTTAGCGATGGGCACACCTGCGTCACGCAGAGCGAGCGTACCGGCACATACCGTAGCCATAGAAGAAGAGCCATTAGACTCGAGGATGTCGGAGACGACACGGACTACGTAGGGGTACTGAGCGGGGAGCATGCGCTTGAGGGCGCGGTGAGCGAGGTTCCCGTGACCGATCTCACGACGGCCGACACCACGCTGTGGGCGAGCTTCACCCGTAGAGAAGGGTGGGAAGTTATAGTGGAGGAGGAAGCGTTCCTTACCGTAGTTGAGTACGTCGTCGACGAGCTTCTCATCGCTCTTCGTACCCAGCGTGACTGTCGTCAGAGACTGCGTCTCACCGCGGGTGAAGACAGCAGAGCCGTGAGGTCCGGGCAGGTAATCCGTTTCGATCCAGATAGGACGGATCTCGGTGGTCTTACGACCGTCAAGGCGCTTGCCTTCGTCGAGGATAGCACGGCGCATAGCTTCCTTTCGACATCGTGGTAGTAGCGAGCGATGAGGGGAGCCTTCGTCTCGAGTTCCTCTTCGGTGAACTTAGCCTTGTATTCCTCGACGATAGCATCAAAGGCCTCAGCACGAGCGTGCTTGTCGGTACCCGATACAGCTACGGCGTAGGCCTTAGCATAGCAGGAGTCGTGTACATCCTTGCGCAGGTCTTCGTCGTTCTCTTCGTGGCAGTAGGTGCGCTTGACGAGCTTACCCACAGCCTCGCTGAGCCTCGAGCTGAGCCTGGCACTGTACCTGATCGGCTCGTGGGCTACCTTGATAGCCTCGAGCATTTCAGCCTCCTGGACTTCCTGCATTTCCCCTTCGACCATCATGATGTTATCGAGGGTAGCCCCTACCATAAGCTCGATATCAGCAGACTCAAGCTGCTCGAAGGTGGGGTTGATGATGAATTCGCCATTGACGCGGGCGACGCGTACCTCACTGATAGGACCGTTGAAGGGGATGTCCGATACGGCGAGGGCTGCAGAAGCAGCGAGCCCAGCCAGAGCATCAGCATATCTACACCATCCGTAGAGAAGAGAAATGACGTTGACGAAGACTTCGGCGTGGTAGTCATCTGGGGAAGAGGGGACGCAGGGCACGGTCTCACGAGACGGCAAGTCAGGATTTCATAGTCAGAAGCCTTGCCTTCGCGGCGCGTGAAGCCACCAGGGAAGCGACCGAAAGCGGCATACTTCTCCTTGTACTCGACCTGGAGGGGCATGAAGTCAACCCCAGGATTGGCATCCTTGGCTGCGCATACAGTGGCCAGCAGGACGGTATTCCCCATGCGAAGGGTTACGGAACCGTCAGCCTGCTTGGCTAATTTCCCTGTCTCGATGACGATCTTCTACCATCGGGCAGTGTGATAGTTTTTGCTAATTGGCTGTAGCATTATTGTTCTTTAATTGATTGATAACACCTTTTAATAGTCGGCACAAAGGTAGTCAAATAAACGGTACCAAGCGCCCCCAGCTCTGCGATGTAGCCATACTTTTGAGGGAATTCTTATCTGCTACCTTCCTGCTTACCTTTATTCTGCTCTTCGAAGTCGCTCGATTTTTGCCATAACGGAAGGGGGATCCAGTATGCCATGGAGCCTCTTGATGGACTTGCTCAAAGAAGACTCATCAGGAGGTCAGATTCGGCTGTCGTATAGGCCTATGATACGAACCTATATTGGTCGCTGCTCTGACCTCTATTAGGTTGTTGCTCCGCGTCGGGATAAAAGTTGTGGACGAGGCAGATAAGTTTGGGCTACGTACCTGGCTCTAATATCTACGTGCGTGGATATTTGGATTGACGTGCCTGGTCTTTAAGACTGCGTACGTAGACAGAGAAAACCACTACAGTGCAAAGGCGCTTTTTTCTTCACGAGAACGATGCTTTTCCCTCCGCTGAATAAGAGGAATACTTGCGATAAGGCGAAGGGCTTGCCTGATCACTTCGGAGAGGCATATCGGGGAGCTGGGCGTGCTATGCCTTAGCACTCTAAATAGAGGATAGCACTCTCCCGAAGCAGTCTCATATTGTTTCATCCCTGCTTGGAGGAAATGGTCGTTGCACCTCTTTAACGAAAGCCCCGCTTAGAGTTCGCTTCTAAGCGGGGCTATTCATGCTATAGTCGTGGTGAAATGGAAAGAACTATTCCTCGTCCTTTCCCTGCGAACTCCATCAAGTAGGCCTTGATGAACTCGTCAATATCTCCGTCCATGACAGCGGTGACATTTGAGGTCTGGTAGCCTGTGCGGTGGTCCTTCACGCGGCGGTCATCGAAGACGTAGCTGCGTATCTGGGCACCCATCTCGATTTTTCTTCTTCCCAGCCTCGACCTCGGCCTGAGTTTGCGGCGACGCTCAAGCTCCTTGTCACGAGCTGCGAGCGTAGAGGCATGGGCATTCTCGGTTGTCAGTCTGCGATCGGGTCTCGTATTCTCATGATGATCTCCTCTTCCTCGCCCGTTTCGGGGTCCTTGTACTCTATATCGTAGGCGTACCCCAGTCTCGACCTTATTGACGTTCTGCCCACCAGCCCACTGGAGCGGAAGGTGTCCCAACTCATATTGGCGGGATTGACCTCTACCCTCGATGGTATCGTCTACCAGAGGTGACGAAGACAGAGGCAAAGCTCGTCACGCGCTTCCCCTGTGCGTTGTAGGAGATACGCACGAGGCGGTGTACGCCCGTCTCGCTCTTTGAGGAAGCCATAGGCCTGATCACCCTCGACCTGCATGGTCATGGTCTTGATGCCAGCTTCATCGCCGTCCTGCCAGTTGGTGATCGTGGTCTTATACCCCTGCTTGTCGCACCAGCGGGCCCTACATACAGGGCAAGCATTGAAGCCCAGTCTTGGCTTTCGGTACCGCCAGCTCCAGCGTTGATCTTGAGCACGGCCCAAGGTTGTCTTCTCGGCACGGAGCATGTTCTTTAGCTCGACCTCTTCGAAGAGGAGAATGGCACGCCCGTAGGCATCATCAACTTCCTCTTCGGTAGTGATCTCCTCCTTATAGTACTCAGGGCGAGGGCTACCTCTCGACGAGGCGCTCTGCTTCAGTCCTAGTAGGCGATCCACTTGCGAAGGTCCTTGACCCTTGCGCATCTGGGCTTCGGCGCGGGTGCGATCTTTCCCAGAAGGATGGGTCTGCAGTGCAAGCCTCTTCTAATTGGATACGTCGGTTATCGACGTCAAAGATACCTCCTCAGCGCAGTCTTGCGCTCCAGCAGGCATTGAGCTGGTCTGTCGTTATCATAGACTTCTATGTGATTAGTGAATAAATAGTCAGGGGGTATGTTAGGCCTCCTTCTCCTCCAGCTCGAGCTGGCGTAGGGTAAGCAGATCCATCTCTTCGATGAGCTCGCCGATACGCTCCGAGGCCTTCATCAGGTCTTCGTGTGAGAGCGTGCCTGTGGAGAGCTTGGCTTCGAGGGAGGTCTTCTCCTCATCAAGCTGGGGAATACGTGCGGTGATCTCCTCGAGCTCTCGTCGCTCAGCATAGGTGAGGCGTGCAGGGCGGTTTGCCGTGCGACGTGATTCAGCTGGCTGGGGGAGCTGCTTTACGGGGCTGTGAAGCTCTCAGCCCTTTTGACGCTCTTTCCTCCTCACGCTTCATGCGGTAGAGGGTGTAGCTCCCTGGGAAGTCACGTACGACGCCTGCTCCCTCGAAGGTGAAGAGGTGGTTCACGACCTTGTCCATGAAGAAGCGGTCGTGGCTCACAATGAGTACGCAGCCTGCGAACTCCGCGAGGTATTCCTCAAGTGCTTGTAGCGTGAGGATATCGAGGTCGTTCGTTGGTTCGTCAGGACGAGGAAGTTCGGGCACGTGACGAGCACGGTGCACAGATAGAGTCTGCGCAGCTCACCACCGCTGAGCTTTCGACGGGGGTGTATTGGCGCTCGGGAGGGAAGAGGAAGCGCGTAAGTATCTGGGAGGCGGAGAGACGCTCTACTTGGGTGCTTCCCGCGGGAAGCTCGAAGTTCTCAGCGATCTCCTGCACGATGTCGATGACGCGCTTCTCGGGTGCGAAGGTCGGAGGCTCTGGCTATAGTAGCCGAAGCGTATAGTCTCTCCGATGTCAGAAGTCCCTGAGTCAGGCTCGATCTCGCCGAGGAGCATACGGAGGAAGGTGGTCTTCCCGACACCGTTCTTCCGATGATACCGACCTTGTCATAGCGGCTGAAGACGTAGTTGAAGTCCTGCAGGAGCACCTTATCGCCAAAGCGCTTATTGACGTGGTGCGCCTCGAAGATCTTCTTCCCGATACGGGTTGATGAGGCGCCGAGCTGTACTTCGTCCGTGCGCTGAGCAGGGCGAGTCTTGGCCTCTAATTCGTGGAAGGCATCGATGCGGTACTGTGCTCGTCCCGCGAGCTTGGGGCTGACGGCGCATCCACTCGAGCCTCGTCGGTAGAGGTTGAGTGCACGCTGACGGGACTGCTCCTCCTGCTCGTGACGCTCTTCGCGCTTGGCGAGGTAGTAGTCGTAGTTCCCCTTATAGCGGTAGAGATGACCGCCGTCGAGCTCGATGATCTGCTGCAGACGCGGTCGAGGAAGTAGCGGTCATGGGTGATGAGTAAGAGGCCCATCGTGGAGCGGGCGAGGTAGCTCTCGAGCCACTCGATGCTCTTTGAGGTCAAGATGGTCGTTGGCTCATCGAGGAAGAGGAGGTCGGGCTGGCTGATGAGTGTACTCCGAGGGCGATGCGCTTAGCCTCTCCACCAGAGAGACCCTTGACGGAGCGTTGGTAGTCGTGGATGCCGAGTGCATCCAGGATCTCCTTAGCACGCTGCTCATAGTGCCCATGCCCCTGGCTCCATCTCGGGCAGGAGGCGCTCCATCGTCTGGCTATCTCCCTGCCTCTACGGCTATCTCCCAAGCGAGGGTGAGCTGTGCTGCGGGATCGATGAGGGCTGAAGCACGCCTCGAGTACTAGTCCCCGTCTCGGGGAGATCGGGGAGCTGTGGTAGGAAGGCTTGCTTGATGTCACGCTCGTAGGAGATGGTGCCAGAGTCCTGAGGGCTCTCTGCCGAGCAGGATACGCATAAGGGTGGACTTACCCGTACCGTTGGGTGCGATGAGTCCGACCTTCTGCCCACGCTCGATGGAGAAGGAGATATCGGAGAAGAGGACGCGGTCCCCGAAGCTCTTGGTGAGTTGCTCGACCTGAAGCATACTTAGTCTAAGGATTCAGGGGCCATAGGGACACCCTTCCAGTGCTCCTTGACTTCGGGTAGACGACCAGCGCCTACATAGCGCGAGGTGTAGTAGGCGTTGTTGTTGAGGTTCTCGATGACGATACCACGACTGCAGCTACTATGCATCATCTTGATGTTGCCATCCTCATTGCTGATGACCATGGCCACATGACCTCACACGGCTGGCACTGCGGTTGCGCCCCTTGAAGAAGAGGAGGTCGCCGGGCTGAGGGTCCTTGATATTATTCGCATAGACGGCGAGACCACTGAGGAGCGAGGATCTTGATGCCTTCGAGGGAATAGATGTAGCTGACGAAGCCAGAGCAGTCGAGGGCCACTTTAGCGACGCCTGAGGTGCGATAGCGCAGACCCTAAGAGCTGCTGCCCGTGGTCTACGACGGACTTGATGAGATCGGGGAGGAGGCTATTCCATCTTATCGTAGGAGAAGCCACTGCCGCCACTGCGACGGCGATAGTGTGAGCCATAGCTGCGACTCCTTCCTGCAGCGTATCGTCTGCTGGAGCGCTTATGTCTTGATTTTTCTAGGGGCGGGGAGCTGGTGCAGGGGCTTGTAGCTCTGTGGTGAGCTCTAAGAGTGAAGCCTCCGTGTGCTGGGTGTGTGTCTCTGTGGTCAGAGCTCCGTCGTGGGTGGAGCTGAGGTCGGTGGCTCCTGCGGGTAGGGCAAGGAGGGTAGTGAGGGCTGCTACTACGAGGGTAGTGCATGACTTCTGAATCGAATCATCCTGTCTTAACTTAGGTGAGGCAGGCTATCTCCCCCGTGTGGGAAGGACCTTAAACACCCGAGGTGGAGGGAGCCAGTACTTTACTTTGACTCCCTCCACTTCAGATGGGCTGTAGGCAAAAGATGCCTACAAGCAGAGAACGCTTTCGTTAGCAAAGATAGTATAATCTGCTGAAATAGACTTTGTTCGCTGCTTGAGGTGCTTGGTGAGTGCCCCTATCGGCGCTTGCTGATGATGATGGAGAAGTAGGGAACTCCCGCTGAAGAATCTCATCCGTAGAGGAGGTGATGTACTCCTTCGGCATACCTACGAACTCAAAGTAATGCCACTTGCGATCGGGATGCTGGGCGATAGCCGACTTGATCTCCGCTTCGCAGAGCGAGCCCTTCATCACGACGATGGTATGACGGCTCTGCCAAGCGCGGTCCCACTCCTCACGAGTAGCTTGCCTGGGATGACAGTGCACTGCTCCTCGAGCTGCACGAGCTGACCACCGAGACGGCCATTGCAGGCGATGAAGGCAGGTACCCGCAGATCTGCTCTGTGGTGAAGCCCTCTTGCTCGATATGCTCTCCGATATAGGCGGAGGAGGAGTAGAAGCCACAGTCGCCCTCAGCGACGATGGCGATGCGGGCACTGGGCTCGGCCTTTTGCTTCTCGCAGGCCTCTCGGGCTACGATCTCATAGGCCCTCGAGGGCACCATCACGGTCCTTGCTCATCGGGAGGTCGTAGAGCTGGATCTGTTCCTCGCGTATGCCGAGTGAGAGCATCATCTCGGCGGCCTTCGAGGCATGACGGCCCTTGCGGGAGACGGGGACGGGCGTGTAGATATAGTCGGCCTCGCGTAGGGTGCAGAAGGGCCTGAGGGTGATGAGCTCTGGATCTCCAGGGCCCAGCGATACGAAGTGAATCATAGTTTGGGGGTAATGGGATGCTATTGTCTGTAAGTAATCCAGCGCCATACCTCACGCATTGATGGCTTCTTGCCTACATGAGGATGCCGGTACGATAAATCTTCCTGCGAGGGCACTCGTCAGGAAGACGGTGATATATAGTATAGCGAGGCTCAGAAGGGGCTGCCATAGAGGTACATCGTAAGGCAGTCGTACCATCATCACTACGGGGGACGTTAAGGGGCAGAATGAAGCCCAGAAGGCGAGGGTGCCATCAGGATTGTCTCACTCCCCATGCCCAGCATACATAGAGAAGATGAGGAGGAGGACGACAGGCATCATCTGTGATGCCTCTTCATCTGAGCTTACCAGCGAACTCAGAGCCGCGAGATGGATGCGTAGAGGTAGCCACCCACGAAGAAGAGGATGAAGAATATCAGAATCTTTGCGAAGTTCACACCCTGCAGTACAGCGAAGAAGGTCGTGGCCTGGCTAAGGAATGAAGTTCCTCCCTATGACTTCTGATTGGAAGAAAGCCTGGGCGATCTGTGCTCCTACAAAGAACAAGATGGCCCAAATGGCGATCTGTACGATACCCAAGAGACCTATCCCGATGATCTTGCCCAGCATAAGCTCTTGAGGGCGTACCGAGGAGATGATGACCTCGACGATACGATTCTTCTTCTCCTCCAGGACTCCCTGTAGCACCATGCCTCCATAGGTCATCATAAAGAGGTAACTGAAGAATGAAAGGCCTACGCCGATGATGCTGGCTACAATACTGGACGACGTATCGACATCACCCAGATTCGCCCCACTTATACGTGGAGACATGGAGCTGGACTTGGCTCTCCTGTATAGCTTCTTGTAGCTGGGGGATGTTGTACGAGCGGATCTTTTCCTCGGTGAGGTGTCGAGAGAGCACCTCATTGATATAAGTTTCCAGCCCTTGTGGTAGCTGCTTGAAAGAGAAGAGGCTGATAGCTTTCGGGTCCTTCAAGAGATCGTCTCGGATCTCGAGTATAGCGGTAATGGACTCTGGGAGGCTTCGCTGCGTAGGCTATCTAAGGGGCGGTCTACACGGACGAAGCGGTAGCTGTCGCTGTCGTTGCCTTCAAAGAGGGAGGCATAGCGTCCTGTATGGTCGAGGATAGCCACCTGTTGCTGGTCCACCCTCGTTGATCGAGGATACAGCGGCTGGGACGAAGCCGAGACCAATCATCAGAGATAGGCATGACGAAGGTCATCACCCAGAAGGACTTTTGCGGAGGCGTGGTGAATCTGCGCTCGATGACGAGGTGTAGCTTATTCATACCAGATGCTATTTAGCTTGGACTGTTGCGAGGAAGATCTCATGCATTGAGGGGTATTCCAGCTCGATGCTCTGAGGTGGATGGCGAGGGGAGCTGAGCGATGATCGAGCGAAGCTCCTCCTCGGGCTGCAGCTGTACGCGCAGGACGTGGGAGTAATCGCGCTCTTCATGCTCCAGTATATTCAGACGAGATAGGTCAGTAGGGGAGATCTCTCCCTCATAGACGATACGTGCGGTATGAGAGCCGTGTGCTCGGCGTATCTCAGCTGTCTGACCCGAGAGGACGACTTCGGCACGGTTGATGAGCGTGATGTCATCACAGAGTTCCCTCGACACTCTGCATGTTGTGGGTGGAGAGCATGAGGGTCGTTCCCCGGGCCTTGAGGGCAAGGATCTCGCGCTTGAGTACCTCAGCATTTACGGGGTCAAAGCCACTGAATGGCTCATCGAAGATCAGCAGGCGGGGCTCATGCACGACGGTCGTGACGAACTGGACCTTCTGCTGCATTCCCTTCGAGAGCTCTTCGACGCGCTTGTCCCACCATGATGTGATCTCCAGACGCTCAAACCATTCCTTCACTCGCTGCTGGGCATCAGCCTTGCTAAGCCCCTTGAGGCGTGCTAAGTAAATGGCCTGTTCACCGACCTTCATCTTGGGGTAGAGACCACGCTCCTCGGGGAGGTATCCGATATGGAAGAGGTCTTCCTCTCGCAGGGGGCGACCTTCGAGACGCACCTCTCACTGTCGGGAGCTGTGATGCGATTGATGATACGGATGAGCGAACTTGCTCTGCAACCATTCGGTCCTAATAGCCCGAAGATGCGTCCTTCGTGGGCACTCAGCGAGACCTCATTGAGGGCGGTATGCTCACTGAGCGCTTCGTCACGTGATCTACTTCAAAGTATGCCATAGTATACTGGGTTGTGTGTAAGAGGGAGGAGCGAATCCTCGAGGCTCCATGGTCCGATAGCAAAGATACGATATATCAATATACGGTATAGACCGAAGGCTGAGACGATCATAGCAGGGGTGCTCATGTCGCGATTCTCACCATGCGGTGTAGCTCTTTCGGCGGTAGTACGCCCCATCCTCCCATAGTAGCATCCCTCTCACCTGTGGTAGCGTGAGCCCTCACTCAGCACGAGGATTTTTCTTATCCAGCAGAGGAAAATGGTCTTTCTGTGAATAAAAGTAGCCGCCTGCAGTGGTTTTCCTCTCGTCCACGTACGTAGTCTTAAAGACCACGTACGTAAACCAAATGTCCACGCACGTAGATATTAGAGCCACGCACGTAGATCGAACTTATTAGCTATTTGTCCGCAACTCATCCCTGTACGCAGGGAGGTCATGTACCACTACTGCTTTTCAGCTTTTCACTTGAAGGGATGATCCTCTCACAGCCCCCGAAATAGGGGTAGGGATTTTCGAGGCGGTAGCTTCCGTCCGCCTATTCTATATCGGTGATTAGCGCGCTAATAATTTGTATTTTTGTAAGAATAGCATGTCCTTTTGCGAGGGTAGTAGCTCCCTCCTTCGCCCCGTATATTGCCCATCACCAGCTCTCTGATGGCCTCCGTAAACCAAATAAGAAGACCGCCCACCACACCCGCCGACCGCCAAGATACGGCCGAGCATATCTCCTGCACCACGTACGTGTCAATAATCTCAAGGACATAGACCTCGAGATCCTCGCGGCAGCTTTGTCGTCGTCACAGGCGGAGTGGCTCTGGGAAGAGTTCGCTGGCCTCGATACAGTCGTCTATGCCGAGGGCCGCGCCGCCATGTGGAGAGCCTCTCGTCGTACGCGCGTCGTCGTCGGTCGTATGGCAAAGCCCGAGGCCGACTGGATACGTGGTCTGCCACCCGGCAATCGCTATCGAGCAGCGTGTCGTCAGTCGTAACCCCTGCTCGACCGTAGCTACCTCGACGGAGATCTACGAATATCTCCGTCTGCTCTATGCTCGCGTAGGGCATACAATCTCCCCACGACAGGAGAAGAGGTGCGCAAGCATACGGTGAAGGACGCTGACGCTACATCAAGTCGCTCCCTCAGGGAGTCGCGTCATCTCATCGTCCTCTGCACATCCCTCAGGGCGCTCACTCGCAGCTCATCTGGAGATCCAGCTGCAGCAGGGGTATAGTCGTCTCTGGACGGAAGACGGCATCGTAGCTATCGAGGATGCGCTGCTGGAAGGACGACCGTGCGAAGGGTTTTCATCTCGCTCATCGACCGCCGGCTCTCAGTGAAGACGCTGGAGGCCGGATCGCCTTAGGCGAATCCGTAGAGACCGCCTTTCTTCGAGGGGCGAGGCATCTGCCTCTGGCTATCGAGGATGAAGGATGGAGCGCGCCAACCCGTGCGCTTGCAGGAGTTCAGCAATATCTCGAGGCTGACGGGCGGGCTTCAAGAGCCCAGCCCGAGATGTTCAGCTTTCAACAACCCCTATCGGTGCTTGCCCCGAGTGCGAAGGCTTTCGGAAGGTCGGGTATTGACCACCGCTTAGTAATTCCTGGACCCTACACCTCGGTCTATGATGATGTGGTGGCCTGCTGGCGTGGGGTCGTCTCGTCGGAGTGGAAGCAGTTCTTCATTCATGCTGAGAAGGCACTTCCCATCCATCGCCCCCTACGAGGAGCTGACAGAGGAGCAGAAGACCCAGCTGTGGGAGGGCGTCCCATCGAAGGAGTATGGTCCTATCGGGATCACGCCCTACTTTCGACTACCTGCAGTAGCCAGCTCCATAAGATTCAGAACCGCGTGCGTATCGCGCACTTACTGGGAAGACGGTCTGCCCTCTCTGCCGTGGTGGCGACCTCAAGCCCGATGCCCTGCGTCCAGGTCGGAGGAAGAACATCTCCGAGGTTGTCCTCGATGACCCTCGGAAGCCCGTGACTTCTTCGATAATCTCCAGCGGAAGGAGACGCCTTTCATCGCTAAAGCGCCTACTTCATGAGACCGCTCCGCTTGACCTTTCCCTGATGAGGTCGGCTCTGGGCTATCTGACCCTCGACCGTCTCTCCAGCACGCCTCCGGTGGGAGAGCCAGCGCGTGACCTCGCGACGCAGCTCGGAAGTAGCCTCGTAGGCTCGCTCACGTCTTGACGAGTTTGAGCATCGGCCCACCAGCGTGATACCGAGCGCCCCATCCGTGTCGTTCACCGTCCCGAGACTGGGGCAACAGCTCGTCGTCGTCGAGCACTGATGAGGAGATGATGCGCGCGGCCGACTACATCATCGACATCGGTCCCTGATGCCGGGCGCTATGGCGGTGAAGTCGTCTATGCTGGGGCCCGCCTCCGAAATAACGAAGGAAACACCAGGTACACGATGGCTCTTACGACGGGACGTAGATTCATTCCTCTGCCCTCGGTGCGTCCATGGAATAGTTATATCGAGGTCGAGGGCGACGATGCACAACCCAAGGACCTCACCTGTGCGCTTCCCTCACTACACACTCACCGTCGTCAGTGGGCCAGCGCTCGGGGAAGAGTACGCTGATGCGCGAGCTCCTTCACGAAGGGGTCTCCCGCCGCTGAACAAGGAGCCGATGGACAACCCCGAGCTGCGTGGTATCTCGGGAGACCTCGAGTGCCATCAGCCAGATCGAGGCTGCCGACCAGAATAATATCGGCCGTAGCTCCTGCCCCAACCCCGTCACTTACGTCGGTGCCTTGATACATCCGTGAGCGCATGCAGGCCTTCCCCTGTCGAAGCAGATGGGCTTCAAGCCCCTATTACTCTCCTTCAATAAGGAAGGGACGATGTGAGAGCGCCAAGGGCAGGTGTCATCACCATCGAGATGGAGTTCATGGCGGACATCACCTTGCCCCTGCGAGGCCTGTCGCGGCTTGCGCTTCCGCAAGGAACCCTTGGAAGCGAGTACCGTGGTGTGAACATCTCGCAGCTCCTGGATATGAGCGTCGATGAGGCGGTCGAGTTCTCTGAGGCAATCAGTGCGTCCTCCTGCTGACGTCGAAGATCATCGACCAGCCCTAGTCCCCCGCAGTGTAGGCTAGGCTATATCGCTTGGGCAAGTCAGGGCCCTACGCCTCTGGTGGGGAGAACCAGCGTGTCAAAGCCCGCTTTACTATCTCGGAAGGGAAGAAGCCCCCACGCTCTTCATTCGACGAACCCGACGACAGGGCTACACTTCCACGATATCCGTACCCTGCTGGAGTGCCTCTGCAAGTCCTCATCGATCAGGCACTTCGGTGATCGTCGTCGAGCACAACCTCGAGGTCATCCAAGCCGCCGAGACTGGGTCATCGATATGGGGCCCTGAGGGTGGCGAGGCGGGTGGCTACATCGTCGCCGCTGGCAATACCCGAGGGAAGTGGGCCTTGCGGTGCAAAGTCCGCTACGGGTATGTATCCAGAAGAGCTCAAGCAGAAGGTGAAACAACACACTGCAAGAAGTAGTGCTCCGCTCCGTAAAGAAGAGAAGGTCGCCTCTATCTCAGGTCACCAATGGTGCCCAGATAGCGCCTTGGCGGATACGTGATTAGTTAGAGCTTGCCGCCCATAGATCCGTGCAAGCTTTTCGAGAGTATCTCGGCATCCTCGGGGTACATTGCATTGATGCAGTTCCCTTGGGGTCGAAGAGAATTAGCGAGGGATGAGCCTGACCCTGTCTACACGCTGATACTTATCGAGGAATACCGAGGCCACAGGATAGCTTCTTGGCGCTCCGCTCGTTGCAGAGGGCAGTATAGTCATCGTTCACGCCGCCTACGACCTGCAGTCCCTGCCGGCCGTAGGTGATGTAGTGCCTGAGCTCAGCCATCTCTTCTGCAAGGAGGACACCATGAGGTACCCAGAAGTGCACGAGTGTATAGTGCCCCTTGCCGAGGTAGTCACGGAGTGCGGCGGCTGTCCCTTTATGTCCGTCCCTCGTAGCATATAGATGGATCAAGATCTGAGCCTGGAGGGGTGGTATCTTCTGAATGCGCTGCAGATGTTCCTGACTTCCCCATCTTGTGTGTTTTCCTGGAGACCTGATCACAAGATCTGGTCGCTTGAGCATCGTCGTTCATCGTGCGCAGTAATGGCCTGGACAGAAGAGTCCTACGGCACCGTCAGGATGCTCCTTGAGCTGGGACGCATAGACGGCCGCCAGCGAGTATCGTAAAGTCGGAGACATGTCAGCCAGCAATGGGCGAACTCCAGCTGGGAGATACTTGTCTCTGCTCGAATGTACGCTCCCTCTCCTCGGCACTTAAGCAGCTCATTTTGTCTCATCAGTTAAGGAACTTATCACGAGAGGAGTGCCTAAGGCCACCTCGCGCTCAAAGGATATCTTGAGGCACCTGGCTCTGGAAGAGATAGACGCGACTGCCTGCATCGGTGCATAGCTCATAGTAAGGCTCACTGGTCGGGAGGCGTAGACCTTCAAAGCGACGTGCCTTGGAGAGGTACGCTATCTATGACAACTCCATCAGAGACGCGTATGAGGCGCATCTGCTGGTCTTATCGAACTCTGTGGCCTCTGTGATCTTGAGTTCGATGATCTTGCTTTGCTGTGCAAGATGCTGAGGAATGAATGTGAGTAGAAGTATGGGCGGAGTAGAGTAGAAGGTCTGTTAATGTATATCGGTATTCAAAATGGTAGGCAAGGAGGTGCTTCTGTTTAGGATACAGGCTCCCAGCCACGTCTCCGAAGAGATATAGCTGGGGCTTCTGCCAGAGGTCTGGTGTCAAGCGCTTAGAGCTTGTTATTATCTGGAGGCCTT